>Ga0222634_1000011_pt1 | contig 274932 bp, 257 predicted proteins | sample AntAcemetageno50_FD_179807 | JGI IMG/M metagenome (GOLD analysis project Ga0222634, IMG submission 179807) | Saline water microbial communities from Ace Lake, Antarctica - #50 | ecosystem: Environmental > Aquatic > Non-marine Saline and Alkaline > Saline | place: Antarctica: Ace Lake... | reverse complement strand
TGCTTTCAGGTCTGCGGCGGTTAGGCAAGGGTGATGTGAACATTATCGACCGAACTTCGGAGAACATGCTGCGCCTGTTGGGCGTGAGCTCGGTTAATGCGCGTCTAGCAGTGAGTAAGGCGCAAGCTTTTTTAGAGTTAAAATGAGTTCCAGAGGGGTTTTCCAGCCCCATCTGAGTTTATGTTACCCAATATAACTAAGGTATGCATTTTCGGTAATGTTTAATAACGGCTTAGCAATAAATCGCGTTGCCATAGCAATTCTTTTGGCATGTGGTCCCATAGTTTAAGAAACAATTCTTCATGGCCCAGTGCCTGGGCTTTTAAGGCCTCACCATCGACTTTCATTAATTCATTCCAGTCGTCTTGAGTGAAATCTAACCCTTCCCAATCTAAATCGCTATAACTAGGCATCCAACCCAGCGGTGTTTCCTTGGCTTGTGCTAAACCGTTAACACGCTCAACAATCCACTTTAGCACTCGCGCATTTTCTCCAAAACCAGGCCACATAAACTTACCCTGTGCATTTTTCCGAAACCAGTTAACATGGAATATACGGGGCGGTTCGTTAATGACTCTACCCATCTTTAGCCAGTGACGAAAATAATCACCCATGTGGTAACCACAGAAGGGCAGCATGGCGAAGGGATCTTGACGCATACTACCGATTTCACCCTCGGCGGCTGCAGTTTGCTCAGAGCCTACTGTGGCTCCCATATACACACCATGTTGCCAGTTGAAGCTCTGATATACCAGTGGGATGGTGGTCATACGGCGGCCGCCGAATATCATTGCGCCGACTTCTACACCTTCTGGATTTTCCCAATCAGGATCAATAACGGGGCAATTTCTAGCAGGAGCAGTAAATCTTGCATTAGGGTGAGAAGAGGGCGTCTCGCTGTCGGGCTTCCAGTCATTGCCCTTCCAGTCAATTAAATGCGCTGGCGCTTCAGGTGTCATACCTTCCCACCAAATATCACCTTCGTCTGTCAGAGCAACGTTGGTAAAGATAGTGTCGCGGGCACAGGACTCCATTGCCATGGGGTTAGTGTCCATGCTAGTTCCCGGTGCAACACCGAAGAATCCAGCTTCGGGGTTAATGGCCCGCAATTTACCGTTAGCGTCCGGTTTAATCCACGCAATATCGTCACCGATACATGAAATTTCCCAGCCTTGCTTTTGTAATTCTGGTGGTGGAATCAACATCGCAAAGTTGGTTTTACCGCAGGCGCTTGGAAAGGCCGCAGTAACATAGGTTTTCTTGCCGGAGGGGTCTTTTACGCCCAGCACCAACATATGCTCAGCTAACCAACCTTCGTCACGGGCAATGGTGCTAGCAATACGCAAAGCAAAGCATTTTTTACCCAGCAGAGCATTACCGCCATAACCTGAGCCAAAACTAAGAATAGTCTTCTCTTCAGGGAAATGAGCAATATAGGTGTTTTCTGGATTACAGGGCCAGCTAACATCATCTTCTTTTGATAGTATAGGCTGTCCAACGGTATGCACGCAGCGTACATAGTCAGTACTGTCATCCAGCACATCCAGCACCTTCGGAGATACCCTTGCCATAATGCGCATGTTGACTACAGCATAAGCTGAGTCTGTAACTTGAATGCCAATTTTGCCGATGGGAGAGCCGATGGGCCCCATGCTAAACGGAATTATATACATGGTACGTCCACGCATTGCGCCTTCCGATAGGCCATTCATCTTCAGTTTCATTTCCTCAGGCGCCATCCAGTTATTGGTCGGCCCGGCATCGTCTTCGGCAACAGAACATATATAAGTGCGACTTTCAACGCGAGCAACATCGCGTGGGTCAGAGCGGAAAAGATGACTATTGGGGCGCAAATCTTCATTGAGTTTCACACAGTCACCGCGGTTAACCATCATATCCATCATGGCTGCAGCTTCCTCTTCACATCCATCAACCCAATGCACGCGATCAGGTTGCAGTAAAGCCTCCATGCGCTCAACCCAGCGCAGAATGTCTTTGTTAGATGTAAGCGGTGTACTACGCAAAGGATAATCGCAAAGAGGAGCGATTGTGTTGAATTCTTTCCCTGTATTCATGTTTATATCACCTATTGCAAATTTGTCATTACTCAAAATGTTGAAGTGGCCAGTTACATTCAATCATCTACGCTCACTACATTAGGAAGCTTTTGCGGTAGACATTCAAACACATGAAAGCACATTAGTGCAAAGACAGCCGTTTGAGTCAGGGTCCTGGTACATCGTCAAAGAGTAGAATCTACTAATACCCAGCACCTAGCTATGTTTGTCCTAAATGGTTTGAATATCAAGAGATACTCAATATTCATGCCCTAGAACACCTAATTCCGATTATAACCTTCACCTATCCAGAGTAAGAGCCGCCAACCTGGGTCAAGTTGAAGTCGTCTAATCTAGCCAGATTATCAAGTAATGATCGGCGGAGCCAGGCATAAATCAATCAGTCTATATTATCGATGGTAGTCTTGAATCTCGCCGCCGCAGTAATAAAATCGCGCTCACTAGCTTGTCCTGCTATGCGCTCTTGCACCTGTTGATCCAGCGGCAGCCCCCAGCTTTTGATCATGCAAGCAAGAATCACATACATGCCATGGATGGCGATAATATCCATAACCCGCTCAGTACTGAAATACAGTGCCAGTTCGATTTGTGTCTGTTCAGTGAGGCAGTGGCGCGCGATAAGGTCATCTACTGCTCGCAGTAACACAGCATCAGCTGCCTGCCATTCTTGGGCTGTCGAGTAGCATAGTACCTGATTGATCTCATCGATGGTTAGGTCACTTGCTAGGGCTCGATCGACGTGCGAAGCCCACTCATACCAGGCCTGCATGTGAACTGCGACCCGCAGAATGACCAGTTCGGCTGCACGCTTACCCAGAGTGCCACCCTGTACGACGTGATTTCTAAAATCCCACCAGGCTTTTAACAGCGAAGGGTTGTTAGCCATCAATTGATGGACATTAATCGGCGTTGCTACAGTGTCTTCGACGATCTGATCTAACCTCTTATCCCAGTGTTGGAGAGTGAGGGGGAAGATCCTAGGTGGTTTTTCTGGCATGACTGATTATCCGTTGTTGTTAGCTTATTTTCGAGGGATTGTAGCTTGGCGATGAACCCCTAGTCATATTCTGACACATCCTTTATGATAAAAAAAAGATCAAGGAACATCTATATGATTTCAATGCCTGGATTACTTCAACGTAGTGCCCGTCTCAACCCTGAGGCAGTCGCAACTCGTTATAACGGACGTTCACGTCTCTGGCCACAAATTTTGGATCGTGTAGCCAGGTTTGCCGGGGCCTTAGATCGACTTCAGTTAGGTGAGGCTGAGCGGGTCGCTATTCTAAGTCTGAATAGCGACAACTATTTTGAAGCCCTATTTGCTGTGCCTTGGGCTGGCTACTGTATGGTGCCTCTCAATACTCGCTGGGCCGTGGCCGAGAACAATTACGCTTTAACTGATTCGGGCACCCGAGTATTGTTATTTGATGATGCCTTTACTGCACAGGCCAGGCAATTAAAGGATGAGGTCCCATCCCTAGAGCATGTTATTTATATGGGTGATAGTGAAACGCCCGCTTGGGCTGAGTCTTACGAAGACCTTATTTCTGATAATCAGGCTATTTCACCCTCGATTCGCAATGGAGGCGACATGGCTGGTATTTTTTATACCGGCGGGACTACAGGATTCCCTAAAGGGGTAATGCAGTCCCATCAAGCCATTTGGGCTAGCGCTATTGGCGGTTTCGGCGGCATGGAAATCGCGTCTCATAGTTCATATCTGCATGCGGCGCCAATGTTTCATATGGCTGATTTTGCTTGCTCAATGATGACCGTTCTGGCGGGGGCAAGCCATGTTTTTGTGGCAGGTTTTGAGCCGGCTTTGGTGCTCAATATTATTGCAGCGAATCTTATATGGCGCGTCTCCCATGCCGGCCGCGGTACTGACTCAGGCGATGGATTTATGGCCCACCGTGGGCTTCATTCAAGCCTATGGCCAGACTGAATTAGCACCTCTAGTGACCATGTTGTCGACTGCGGATCACCTCCGTGGTGGTGAGATTTTAAAGTCAGCAGGTAAACCAACATCGGTCAGTGAAATAAAGTTGCTCAATGATGAGGGTAACGAGGTGGCGCTGGGTAAGCAGGGAGAGGTGGTGGTGCGAGGCCCCCACGCTATGATTGGTTATTGGAATAAACCGGAAGAGACCGCCAGCGCGTTGCAAGACGGGTGGGTTTTTACAGGAGATGCCGGTATATTTGACAAGGAAGGTTATCTGTATATCGTCGACCGGGTCAAAGATATGGTGGTGACAGGCGGTGAAAATGTGTTTACCACTGAAGTTGAAAATGCCCTGATTAGTCATTCATCGGTGCAAGACGTGGCGGTCATAGGTGTGCCAGACGATGAGTGGGGCGAGGCGGTTCACGGGATCGTAATTTTGGTTGCTGGAGCTAAAGCGACTGAGCAAGAATTAATCGAACATTGCCGCAGTGCTATAGCAGGTTACAAGTGCCCTAAAACGGTAGAGTTTCGCGATGAGCCGATGCCGCTGTCCGGTGCAGGTAAGGTGTTGAAAACTGAATTGCGCAAACCACACTGGGAAGGACGCGAGCGACAGGTTAATTAGGATAATTAATTTAACGAGCCGCTAGTTTTTGAGCTATTCGAATTCAGGTCTTCAGCTGCTAATGATAGTTCTTTGCGTATGACCATATGACCAAAATCTTGGTTTAACCAACGCACCAACGAAATACATAATAGAAACATGATAGGGATTAGCGGCACTGAACTAAGGACGGTTATTGAAAGCACTGTATTCAAGGCGCCGGACTGTAGTATGCCGGCAGTTATTAGCGCAAGAAGCACTGCCCATGCCACGCGGCTCCAGCGTTTTGGCTCTGAATCCGACGGTAGGTTTTTCGCGCAGATACTGGAAATAACATAGGCTGAAGAGTCTATTGTGGTTGCAGAGAATATTACAGACAACACGATAAATATAACTAAGGCAAATTTACCAAATGGCAGGCTTTGAATGACTAGAGCGTTAACATAGGACATGCCCTGTGTACTTAAGATTTCTGAAACATTGAGAGCTCCAGTGGACTCAAGATAGAGAGAGTACCCACCCATTACAGCCAAAACTAACCAGGTGCCTAGGCAACCCCAACAAATAACCCCCAAGACCAACTGGCGTATTGTGCGGCCCCGAGAAATACGTCCAAAAAATAAGGCAATCATGCCGGTATACGCTAGCCACCAAGCCCAATAAAATCCCGTCCAGTCCTCTGGAAAGCTACCGTTATCAATAGGGTCTGTCCATGTGGCGGTACTGATGAAATTGTTAAACATCAAGCCGATGCTGTTAACGGTTAGGTCCAGGATAAAAATTCCAGGACCGGCAACCAATATAAAAATAACCGCAATAGCAACTAAAACCATATTAACGTCAGCTAGGACTTTTATCCCTGATTTCAGACCTTTATAGACGCTAGCGCCGAATAATAGCGTCCACAGCACAAGTACAGTCATCTTTATAAGCATGCTATCTTCAATGCCAAACAAAGTGGATAGCATGGCTGACAAAAGAGGTACAACTAATCCTAATGACGTAGCCACGGCTCCGACAATTCCGAGCACGATGAAAATATCAATACCCGTTTTGATCTGATTGCGCCCTCTAGTCGGCAGTGCTCCATCACATGCGCTACTAATGCGTAATACCGGGTAACGTTTCACATAAAGCATGTAAGCGATGGGTACAGCCGGCACTGCGTAAATAGACCAAGGAACTAAACCCCAGTGCAGTAGGGGGTACATATGTGCCCATTCGAAAGATTTGGATGAGCCTACTTCAATTCCCATCGGGGGAGTTTGAAGATAATAGATAGGTTCAGCGAAACCCCAAGCTAAAACAGCAGCACCAATAGCCGCAGTAAACATCATCGCTACCCAATGGGTATCTGAATATTCCGGTGGCTCATCGGGGGGCCCTAATTTCACCTGAGCAAATCGGCCGAAGGCCAACCACATACAAAATCCAAAGGCACCTAAACCAACAGAGAGATAGAGCCATAAAAAATTACTCATAATGATTTTTCGACCTTCAGCAAGAAATTGCGAGGCACTTTCGGGAAAAATCATTAACGGAATCGCACAAGCTAGGACAATCACTAGAGAGGGAATAAAGACAGCCCAATCAACTTCGGGCTCTGTAGTTTTAATGCTAAGGTGATCGCTCATAGGATATTATTTATTTGTAATTATTGTTTATCAAGGGTATCACAAAGCTACCAAAAACGCATAAGGCTGCCCTGTGATCATTATAAATAGCTGCGATGTCTTGACTAATAAGAACAATGGAATAGCCTAATGAGGCGATGGCGGCGTTCTTCGAAAAACGCCCTGGGAACTATCGTGAAAGCTAAGCTACCAAAATCAGTTAACCAATAGAGGGATAGATATGTATAGAACCGCACTTGTCAGCGTTGCGCTGGTGCTATTAAGTACAGCAGCGTTCGCCAAGACGTTGCCGACTGCCAAACCGGAGCGCTTGGGTTTTTCGTCCGAGCGTCTTGATCGCATCAAAGCGATGACACAGCAGTATGTTGATGAAGGCAAACTTGCCGGCGTTATCACCATGGTCGCAAAGAAGGGCAAAATTGTGCACTTCGAAGTGGTTGGAAATCGTGGCGCAGGTGATCCAACGCCCTTAAGGAAAGATGATTTATTCAGGATCTATTCGATGTCGATGCCGATCACGGCGGCGGCGGCGATGCAACTCTATGAGCAGGGTAAATTTCACCTCAGCGATCCGGTGTCAAAGTATGTCCCTGAGTTGAAAGGTCTTAATGTTTTCAATCCAGACGGCGCTCTTGTGCCGGTTGCTCGCGAGATGACCATGCATCAATTACTCACTCACACTACTGGGTTGTCATATGGGTTTAATCCGCAAAATGATCCTGTCGACAAACTGTACGTTGACGCTAAACTGTGGGCGGCAAAAGATTTGGACGAATTCGCAGTGATGTTGGGCAAGCTGCCGCTGAAGTTCGACCCCGGTGCGCAATGGCACTATTCCGTTGCGGTAGATGTCACCGGCCTGATCGTGCAGCGCATCAGCGGGCAACCGTTCGATGAATATCTGGCAGAGCACATATTCAAGCCGTTACAGATGGAAGATACGTTCTTCGCCGTGCCTGCAGACAAGATGGATCGTTTTTTACCGAACCATTACATCGATCCTAACACTAAGCAGCTCACACAAATTTCTGGGGGCAGCACCGACGCATTGCATGATTTTGAAAACGTGACGCTCTTTTCTGGTGGTGCCGGATTGGTGTCCAGCACGATGGATTACATGCGCTTTGCTGAAGCCATGCGTAATGGTGGTGAACTTGATGGCGCGCGTATTTTGAGCCCGAAGACGGTGAACTACATGGCAACCAACCATTTGCCTGGAAGTATGATCAGCGGTGGCTCCGGTGAGGAGCCTACACTGGGGGGCCAACCGCTGCGTGGTTTTGGCTTTGGCCTTGGCTTTGGTTTGATCACCGATCCTGCGGCACGTGGTGTGATGGGCAGCTCAGGTGAAATTAACGGTCCAACTGGCGCGGCCGGCACATTTTTCTGGATTGACCCTGTGGAAGACATCACGGTGGTCGGTATGATCCAGTTGATGGGTTTTCCTTATCCATTCAGATCTGACCTCAAGGTTGCAACTTATCAAGCACTGACCGAGACGCAAGAAGATTAGTCATACAGGCCGGTTTCGCTGACTTGGAAGGGGGGGCAGGCGCCCCTTTTTTTATCTCGAGTTTGCTCCCTATCTAGGTGCCTGTCCGTCATCGACCTTTATGGAGGTACCTGTTACTGCCTCTGAGGCTGGCGGCACAAGGTACCGTCCATTTGTGCCCGGTCGCAGATAGGCTTGCGTGGAAGCATCTGACTGATGTCGTCCATGCGCTCAACCATGCCATTATTTCTGACGAGAACGCGCCTGGGGCGTTGAGGTTGATATTAAAGCCGCCTATTCCACCGCCAGAGCTTTTGTCCTGCGAACAATGGGGTCCTTGGTGATTGATTAGAATGCCGCGCTAAGGCCGGAATAAGTGAGCGCACCGACAGAAGTTATGTCCACCACCCGCTCTGGCAATTCGGCGGCGATCATGCGGCGCGCAATCTCGCAAGACAGCACATAAGGTCCGCGCAGATTAGTGTCGGATACATCGCCGACGAATTCGTTACTCATTTTGTGGGCGCGTTGAGCCTCTGGAATGCCGGCGTTGTTGACCAGTATGGTGATCGTGCCAAGTGCTTGCCTAGCCCGGATATGGTTCCAGTGACCAAAGCGACTTGGTCGCTAAGATCGTGGTAGTCTTTACAATGCGCAATGACCAATTGAAATGATGGAGCACCCTAATGTCAGATTTTATACAGACACATCGGATAGACTTGGCCGCGGCTTTTAGATGGGCGGCGCGACTAAATTATCATGAAGGTGTTGCCAATCATTTTTCAGTTGCGGTCAATGACGATGGAAGTCAATTTTTGATTAATCCAAACCAGCGTCACTTCTCCACAATCAAGGCCAGCGATTTACTGCTTTTAGATGCCAATGATCCAACAACCATGTCACAACCCAATGCTCCTGACGCAACCGCGTGGGGGTTGCACGGCGCGGTGCACCGGCACTGTCCTCATGCAAGATGCGTTCTACATACCCATTCTATATTTTCAACAGTCTTAGCCTGCCTTAAAGATCCAAGATTGCCGGCGATAGATCAAAACACCGCTCAGTTTCATAATAGAGTTGTCCTTGATGCTGAATTTGATGGCATGGCGTTTGTCGATGAAGGAGAACGTTGCGCCGCAATGCTTAATGATCCTAGAAAGAAAGTCATGCTGATGGGTAACCATGGGTTAATGGTGTTAGGGTCCAGCGTGGCCGATGCATTCAATAGACTGTTTTATTTTGAGCGCTCAGCTGAAACCTATATACGAGCTTTACAAACCAGCATGGAGCTTAATTTTTTATCTGATGAAGTGGCAGAAAAAACCGCCAAACAGTGGGAATCCTATCAAGGAACCGCTGATCTCCACTTTAATGAGCTTAAATCAATCCTTGATAAGCATGAGGCAGATTACAAGCTTTAGCCTGCCCGCTAGCTGCGTCAATAGACTATATAAGGGGACTATGCAGGCCCCCTTACTTCCATAGTATACTCTGGCGAAAACTATTATAAATAAGAGGGAATTTGCCATGAGTTCAAAGCGACCGCACGGACTATTTGTGAGCCTAATTTCGATATTAATACTTGTGTCCTGCGGAAGCGAGCCGGCAAAGTTTGCTGACGTTGATTCACAGCGTCTACTCAATGCAGCGGCGACCCCTGAAGAATGGCTTACCTATGGTGGCACCTACGACGAACAGCGCCACTCTGCGCTAGAGCAAATTAACACCGATAACGTTGCCCAGCTGGGCGTCGCATGGACCTATGATTTGGCGACAGAGCGAGGGGTTGAATCTACCCCTATTGTTGTCGACGGTGTTATGTACGTGACCTCCGCGTGGTCTGTGGTTTATGCCCTTGATGCAAAAACCGGAAAAGAACTCTGGCTCTACAACCCAGATGTAGATAAGGCTGTTGGGGCTAAAGCCTGTTGCGATGTTGTTAACCGAGGCGTAGCAGTCTGGAAAAGTAAGGTCTATGTTGGTGTTATCGACGGGCGGCTCGAAGCCCTAGATGCGGCTACAGGTAAACTAGTCTGGAGCACGGTTACCGTTGACCAATCCAAACCTTACACAATAACCGGCGCTCCACGGGTTGTTAAAGGCAATGTACTGATCGGAAACGGTGGTGCAGAGCTAGGCGTGCGCGGCTATCTCTCTGCCTACTCTGCAGAAACGGGCGACCTGGTGTGGCGTTTTTACACTGTGCCAAACCCAAACAAACAGCCTGATGGTGCAGTCTCTGACAGTGCGCTTAAAGATATTGGCAACCTCACCTGGGGCGATAAAGGTGCCTGGACAACTGATGGTGGTGGCGGCACAGTTTGGGACTCAATTGTTTACGATGAGGTTAATGACAGCGTAATTTTCGGAGTCGGTAATGGCTCGCCCTGGAATCGCGATCATCGGGACGCAGGGAAAGGCGACAACCTATTTTTATCCTCCATTGTTTCTGTAGATGCCGCTACTGGTGCTTACAAGTGGCATTTCCAAACCACCCCTGGAGATAACTGGGACTACACCGCCACCCAAACGATTATTTTGGCCGACCTGCCAATTGGAGTAGAGGGAGCTTCTCGCCGTGTCGCTATGCAGGCACCTAAAAATGGTTTCTTTTATATTGTTGACGCTGCCACTGGCGAATACCTCTCTGGCGAGGCCTATGTTCCGCAGAACTGGGCTGAGGGGCTAGATGAGAACGGTCGCCCGATCGAAAACCCAAAGGCGCGTTATGGTGACACCCCTTTTATGCAAAACCCAGGCCCCCTGGGGGCGCACAACTGGCAACCAATGGCATTTAACCCAGAACTAATGCTTGTTTACATACCTGCCCAAGAAATACCAGACTATTACGCAACAGATCGTCTGTTTGAGGCCCGATCACAAAAATGGAACACAGGCACAGACCTTGCCGCTGGGTTGCCCATGGATCTTGACCTTGCAACAGCCATGGCCCTTAGGGCGACGCTCAAGGGACGACTCATCGCCTGGGACCCTATTGCGCAAGAAGCGCGCTGGAGCGTAGAGCATAGTAACGCGTGGAATGGTGGCGTTCTGTCAACCGCTGGAGGTCTTGTTTTTCAGGGTCGTTTAGAAGGAGACTTTGCCGCCTACAATGCAGCCACGGGAGCAAAGTTATGGAGTCAAAACGTTAAGTCTGGTGCCGCCTCTGGGCCGGGTACCTATGAAATTGATGGCCAACAGTACGTTACCATCACCACCGGTTGGGGTTCTGCCTACGCCTTGGCGGGTGGCTCTGCTTATGACCAACCTGTACCACCGATTGTTGGCAAAGTCGTAACCTTCAAGCTGGGAGCCAAAGGAACTATTCCAGATCCTGATCTGGTCATGGCACCGCGCACCCCAAAAGCTGACAAATTTGGTGACCAGGCGATGATTCAACTGGGGTTTGACAAATACCACTTTAACTGTCGCGTTTGTCATGGTCCACTGGCGATTAGTTCTGGCGTCTTACCTGATTTACGCTGGTCACCTACCAGCGCTAATGTCGACGTATGGCAATCGATCGTGCTCGGCGGGGTCTTGTCGGCTAAGGGTATGGTCTCATTCGCAGATGCCTTAAGTCCTGCTGAAGCTGAAGCGGTAAGGGCCTACGTTATTAAACAGGCTCATGACGGGGCCGCACTAGAGGCAGAAGTTGCCGCATTAATGGCAGCTCAGGGGGCTACGCCCTGACATTATCATCGGGGAGTTTTCCCACCGACCATCATGGCTGGAGCGAGCTTTTAACGCCTCGCCAAGCCCATGATTCGATTCAAGGCGCTCTTCGAGTGCCTTGGGTTGTTGTAGGAGCCGGCCTAACGGGACTGGCCTGTGCCCAACGCTTGGCAGAACTCCACCCAAACGACGAAGTCGTGCTTCTTGATGCTCGCCTTGTGGGTCAGGGCGCATCGGGCCGTAATTCCGGGTTTGCGGTTGCTGTTAGCCATTTCCCTGGCGCTTATAAGTCAGAGCACAAAGAAAGCTTTTCTCGGGTCAACCGGATTAATCAGGCGGGCCTTGATCTTTTGGCTCAGCAGATTAAATCTCTATCCATTAACTGCCAGTGGGATGACAGCGGGTTTCATCACGGGGCGGCTGACCGAGCGTCGATCAAAGAACACAAACATTTCATTGATTATCTAAACGCCATGGGCGTTGAACATAACAGCCTTGATCAGGATGCCATGGAAAACCGTTTTGGCACCTCTCTATACAAGGCTGGAGTTCATGTAAAGCGCGGTGCGCTAATGCAACCAGCGGCTTTGGTGCGAGGACTGGCTGATGGCCAACCAAAAAATGTCAGGCTCATTGAAAACTGTCCGGTCTTAAAGATCGAGCGCGGTAACCCCATCAGTCTGCAACTTTCTGGGGGTGAGATTAAAACCGACAAACTGGTGTTGGCAACAAATTATGAAGCGCCGAAACTTGGTTTTTTACGCAGACACCTGATCGGCAGTACGCTGTCAGGGAGCTTTACCCGCACCCTCACTTCACAGGAGTTATCTACCCTTGGCAGTCACAAAACCTGGGGTATTATTTCTTTACATGGAGGTGGGGCGACTATAAGGCTAACCAAAGACGGACGCATATGTCTGCGTAACACGGCGGAATATAGTGGTGGCGCATTACTTTCGGCTCAAGCTTTACAGACACGACAGGTTACCCACCGCCAAAGCTTTGAAAAACGGTTTCCACAGCTTGCTCATGTGCCCTTCGAATATGGTTGGTCTGGCGTCGAGGGCATTAGCGGCAACGGCACAAATTTTTTTGGCCAGCAAAGTAAAAATATATATCTTGCCGGTGGTTACAATGGTTCGGGGGTTACTCGGGGCACTGCCTTTGGCCATGCGTTGGCAGAGTATGCCGGCGGCGGCCAGTCTGATTTGATTACCGACTGCCTTGGCTCAGCCACTGCCACCTGGCTACCACCACGACCCTTTCTAGATGTGGGTGCCATGTTAAAAATAAGCGCGCGGTTTAGAGGTGTGGGGCTAGACCGCTAATCATTCTCAATCAGGGTTTTGCTATTACTACCATTTTTTTAGTATCAATAATCCGGCAACCATCAACAGTATGCCTAACCCCAGCGCCCAAATACTGCCCGTTACACCTGCCACTATATAAGCGATAAGACTGCAGCTGCCGTTGAATATGGCATAGGGGAACTGGGTTTTAACATGATCGATCTGGGTGCAACCGGCACCGGTAGCGGATAAGATTGTGGTATCTGAAATCGGCGAGCAATGGTCACCAAATAACCCGCCAGATAATACCGCCCCGATAGCCACATACATTGGCGCATCAAACTGATGTGCAATGGGAATAGTAAGGGGTATCAAAATGGCGTAGGTTCCCCAGGACGACCCTGTAGAAAAAGAGATAACACCGCCGACAACAAAAACGGCTGCGGGGATAAGATAGGCCGGCAACCTTCCGTCTATTAACGCAGAGATATAAGCAGGGGCACCAAGATCTTTACCGACTGCGCCCAATGACCAAGCAAGAACAAGAATAATAAGGACAGTGACTACCTTGCTCATGCTTTCTAAATACAATGAAAACCCGCCACTGAGAGAGCGCACCCCATAATGCCGCATCAGCATCATTAAGATAATGGCCGCGCAGATATAACCCGTCGAGAGGGATGCCCGAAACGCATTAGACGGCATATTCGCCATGTCCATCGGAAACCCCTGCGGCACCAGCAGAGAAAACATAATCACTAACATGCACCCAAGGGGTAGCCAGACCATAATTGGTTTAGCTTTTTGCAAACTGATCGTGGTCACCACCTCTGCCGCTAGGGTTTCGGCGCTTTCCATGACAATACCCTTAGCGCAATCTTCTTCAGCTTTTCGCATTGGCCCAAAATCCGCTTTTGCCATAATCACCACAGGAACCATAACCACAGCTAAGACAGAATAAAATTGAAAAGGTACCGCCTTTATATAGGCCAAGAAGGCGCTCTCATCGATGCCCAAGTCTTTATATTCCTGAGATATTAGCCCTTGAGAGTAAAGGCCCCAGCCAATAAAAGGTATTAGAACAGCCACCGGTGATGCGGTTGAGTCAATAATCCAAGCCAGCTTGGCGCGGCTTATTTTTAAGCCATCAATAATCGGCCGAAATAACGGACCGACAATTAATGGCGTGCCAGAATCAGTAAAAAACAACAGGCAGCCACTCATCCATGCGGCGCTCTGGGCTTTTAGCTTATTGGTAATAAACTTGGTCATCATGCTGGCAAATGCCGCTGCGCCGCCGGACTTTTCCATTAGACCCACAAGGCCGGCAACAAAAATCATTAACAGTAAAATACCCATATTGGCGCTGTTTGATGCTTGGGCAACCAAGTACTGCTCAAGCATGATACTCATGCTCGTAAACGGGTTGGGACCATTAAGCAGGAGCACCCCTGAGAACACACCAACAAATAAGCCCAGTACCACATTGCGGGACCAAACAGACAAGACCAACGTAATTATCACTGGCGCGAGGGAGTAAAGACCTATTTCCGGCATATAAGGCTCATTTATAAAGTACTTGCCGGAGAATAGCATTTTAGAAGTTTAATAGGTGTAGCAATTGGTAAGCATAAAACCCTAACGGCAGACTTGGTGTTATGATTGACAAAAAGGAAGTCTAGGGTATGCATATAACACCAAAATTAAACTTATCTTCACTTCAACTATTACTGTTGGCGCTGATTTTTAGTGTGGCGCTGGGCACGTCGGCTAATCTTGTAGCCGCAGACAAACACGCCGTTGCTATTGTTATTCATGGCGGGGCCGGTACGATCAGAAAAGAGTTGATGAGCCCCGATCTTGAAGCTGAATATCGAGCCGTTTTGACTAAGGCTATTGTGACTGGCCATAAGGTTTTAACCTCGGGGGGTTCCAGTCGAGATGCGATTATTGCCGCCATTACCCTTATGGAAGATTCTCCCCTGTTTAATGCCGGTCATGGTGCGGTATTTAACCATGAGGGCAATATTGAGTTAGATGCGTCCATTATGGAGGGGCGCACCCTTAACGCTGGTGCTGTTGCCGCACTGACTCGGATTAAAAGCCCTATTCGTCTGGCTAACTCAGTGCTGGATAATTCACCCCACGTAATGCTAGTGGGGGCGGGAGCTGAGGTGTTTGCCCAGCAGCAGGGTTTTGACTTGGTTTCAAATGATTACTTTAAAACTGACCGTCGACGGCTGCAGTTGGAGCGTATTATTGCTCAAGAGAAGGCCGTGGCCATGTTGCCGGCAATCTCCGATTTGCTGTTAATAAAGTACCAGTTTGATGAGAAAAAGTTAGGTACGGTAGGCGCGGTGGCTATTGACCAAAAAGGTGATATTGCCGCTGGGACCTCCACGGGTGGAATGACGAACAAACGTTTTGGTCGGGTGGGTGATGCGCCAATTATTGGTGCCGGAACCTATGCCGATAATGAGTCCTGTGGTATTTCAGCTACGGGCCATGGCGAGTATTTTATTCGTGCTGTAGTCGCCCATGACATTTGTGCACGCATGGCTTACAAAGGTATTTCTTTGCAACAGGCCCAAGACGAGGTGGTACAGGACAAGTTGGTAAAAATGGACGCATCGGGCGGCGTGGTGGGCATCGATAAGGATGCTAACGTGGCTTTTTCATTTAATTCACTGGGTATGTACCGCGCATCCATAGACAAGCATGGCGACTTAGTGGTGAAAATTTTTAAACAGAATTAAATGGATAGGGAAAGCATGACATCACAACAACATTACTCGATTGGAACCCCTGGAAAACCATGGGGAAAAGAAGATAAAGCAGTTTGGCTAAGCCAGCAAACTATTAAACGATCGTACCAGCAACAGGTAGTGACTAAGGTCAAAAAAATAGGGCAGGACTTGTCAGAGTTACTCGTTGTCGAGCAATATGGCGCCCTATCTTATGACCCAGATACTTACACCCTTTGGGTGATCAAAACGAGACATTGGCAAGACCATAAACCCACCGTATTAATTACAGGTGGTGTACATGGTTATGAAACTAGTGGTGTACAAGGCGCGCTTAGATTCGTTGAGACTACATTGGGTTCTTACGCCGACACTTATAATTTTGTCGTCGCACCCTGCATTAGCCCATGGGCATATGAAACGATTAATCGCTGGAACCCCAGCACCATTGACCCTAATCGGTCGTTTAAATCGGATACTGCGGTAGAGGAGGCCAGCAACATTATGAGCTATGTTAAAGGCCTCAATGTGCCTATTCTGGCCCATCTTGATTTGCACGAAACAACCGACACTGACAACTCTGAATTTAGACCAGCCCTGGAGGCGCGTGACGCTGTTGAGCAGGAGCTATGGGAAATCCCCGATGGTTTTTACGGTGTAGGTGATAGCGAAAATCCGGTGCCGGACTTTCAAAAAGCGATCATTGATGCCGTTGAAAAAGTTACGCATATAGCGCCCTCGGATGAAAACAACTATTTAATTGGTGCTAAAACAGAGCAGCGGGGTGTGATTAATTACCCTATTAAAGGTCTTGGGTTGTGCGCAGGCTTTACTGACGCAGCCTTTGTTACTACCACCGAAGTTTACCCAGACAGTCCAAGGGTTGATGATGAAAATTGCATCATGGCGCAGGTTGCGGCGGTTAAGGGTGCCCTGGATTACCTCAAAACGATCTAAAAGAGCGCGACAAACGTTAGATAGACTGTAGTTGATTGAATAGGGGTAATCCCTATAAACAGTGCCCAAGGATAGCAACTCATTTAAAAAAGGAATATTCAGATGGCTATATGGTTAAAGATTAATGGTGAAAAGCATCAGGTAGATGCACAACCAGATACCCCTTTACTATGGGCCATCAGAGACCATCTTGAAATGACCGGCACCAAATTTGGTTGTGGTATTGCCAGTTGCGGAGCATGCACCGTTCATTTAAATGGTCAGGCAGTACGTTCCTGCGTGTTGCCTATAAGCGTCATTGGTGACCAAGAAATAACTACTATCGAAGGGTTAAGCTCAAGAGAAGGTAAGGCAATTCAGGCTGCCTGGGATGAGTTGGCGGTTGTGCAGTGTGGGTACTGCCAGTCGGGACAAATTATGTCGGCGACAGCTTTATTAGAAACTAATGCCTCGCCCAATGACGCTGATATTGATGCCGCCTTGTCTGGTAATATTTGCCGATGTTCGACCTACACACGAATACGTGCTGCGGTGAAACATGCGTCGCAAACTATTAGCGTCAAGGAGGTTTGAGCTATGAGATATATAAAAGAGTCCAACACCTCTGATGTGACGTCGATTTCCCGTCGAGTTTTCTTCAAGAAGAGTGCAACTATAGGGGCTGGTTTCACCCTCGCAATGACCTTGCCTGGCTGTGTTGCTTCTGAATCTAATCTCAATGCGGTCAGTGGCGAGCTTACGGCAAATGCTTTTGTGCGTGTTAGCCCAGACAACGCCGTTACTATTATAATCAAGCATATTGAGTTTGGGCAGGGTACCTTCACTGGTCTTGCCACCATTGCAGCTGAAGAGATGGATGCTGATTGGGGTCAAATTGTTTCAGAGGCAGCGCCTGCTAATAGAAAACTGTATGCCAACTTACATTGGGGTACTCAAGGCACTGGTGGTAGCACCGCTATCGCCAATTCCTACATGCAAATGCGCGAAGCTGGCGCCAGTGCGCGCTATATGTTGGTTGCTGCTGCAGCCCAAAGGTGGAGTGTACCGGTTGATCAAATAAGGGTGAGCAAAGGCATTGTTTCTCACCAAAGCGGCGTGTCGGCGAGTTTTGGAGACTTGGCTGAGGCGGCGAGTAACCAGTCAGTGCCTAAAAAAGTGCGGTTAAAAGACCCCAAAGATTTTACTTTAATCGGTCGGGATAACCTATCTCGTAAAGACCTAGGAAAAACCGATGGCACCGCTATTTTCACCCAAGATGTAAAACTACCTGGCATGCTAACAGCGCTGGTCGCTCACCCACCTCGTTTCGGCGCTAAGGTTAAATCTTTCTCCGATAAGAAAGCTAAGGCGTTAAACGGCGTGGTTAATGTCGTGGAAATTCCCAGCGGCGTTGCCGTGATCGCCGATACATTTTGGAACGCTAAAAAAGGCCGCGATGCGCTGGTCATTGATTGGGACTTTAGCAAGGCAATGACGGAGAGTTCTGCGCAACAAATGCAGCGATATCGTGAGGCGGGCAACGAAGATGGACTGACAGCACATACCCAGGGAGACTTAGAAGGGGCTTTTAAAGGCGCCGTCAAGATTGTCGAGGCAGACTATGAATTTCCCTATCTAGCACATGCCACTATGGAACCAATGAATTGTGTCGTTCAGATTACCGACGACGGGGTGGAGGTGTGGAACGGATCGCAGTCTCCCACAGGGGATCAGCTTGGTATAGCAGCGGCCTTATGGATGTTGCCGGGGAACGTTAAGGTTAACACCCTGTTCGCCGGTGGTAGTTTTGGTCGCCGGGCAAATAAAAATGCTGATTATGTTGTTGAAACGGCACTCATCGCTAAAAAGCACGGTCAATCCGTGCCAATAAAATTAGTGTGGACCCGCGAGGATGACACTAATTCAGGCTATTTCCGTCCCATGTATTTGCATAAATTACGGGCGGGCTTAGATAGCAACGGAAAGATTATTGCGTGGCAACATAAAATTATTGGGCAGTCGGTCATGTCTGATTCTGTCTATGCGGCGTTTATTAAAAATGGCATCGATGGCTCCTCAGTTGAGGGTGCAACTAGTTTACCTTATAGCATTCCCAATTTTGAGGTGAAGCTCAACACTGTTGAATCTCAGGTGCCTGTCCTATGGTGGCGCAGTGTGGGTTCAACCCATACCGCCTATTCAACGGAAGTATTTATGGACGAGCTAGCCGCGGCGGCAGGCCAAGATCCGGTGGCATTTCGCCGCGCCCATTTAGGTGATGACCCTCGTTATAAGGCTGTACTGGATTTGGTTATCGAGAAGTCAGGTTGGGACAGTGCTTTGCTCGATGGAAGGTCGAGAGGTGTAGCGATCCACAAGTCATTTGGCTCCTATGTTGCCCAGGTGGCTGAACTTGTCTTGGATGACAAAGGTGGGTACAAAGTCGACAAGGTTGTTTGTGCAGTTGATTGTGGAGTCGCGATCAACCCAGATGTTATTAGGGCGCAAATGGAGGGAGGCATCGGTTACGGCCTATCACCAGCTCTGATGAGTGAAATTACCATTGACAATGGTGCTGTGGTTGAAAGTAATTTTGATACTCATAGGGTGGTGCGAATGAGAGATATGCCTGCGGTTGATGTGCATATCATAGCCTCTTCAGAGCCACCAACAGGTGTTGGCGAACCTGGAACCCCTGTTATTGCGCCGGCGGTCGCTAATGCCTTGTTTGCTCACTCAGGCAAAGCAAGACACAAATTGCCGCTTGGACAAAAGGTCTAGCATCCCATAACAATGCATTAGCGGTATTGCGCGAGCCCTGGGAGATCAGAGTTTAATGTCGAAGTGTTTGACCACTGCTTCTTTGATTTCCCAGGTGCCTTTAAACCCAGCTTCTACCACAAACGCATCACCAGGCCCAACGTCCAAGGGTTCTTTACCCTCTGGTGTAATGATAATTCTACCTTCTATTATATGGACAAACTCATACGCTGAATAGGTTGCGTGGTAGGTTCCGGGAGTTGCGGTCCAGACGCCAGAAATCATACTGCCATCATTGGATGTATGCAGTATCCAAGTTTTCATGGTAGGGCGACCCTGGATAACTTTCCAGCCTTCTAGATCTTCACAGATCGCCTCAGTTGATTGTTGGTTGTCAAGTTTAATCAAATGTTTCATTTCTAGAGTCCTATTATCTGTGGTTGTAATATTTTTTATGTTATCTTCCATTACGTGGGTAAACAAAAAGTTGCCTGAATATCAACTAATTAGATAAATATAGTAGTTGCATTCATATAATTTTAGCTACGCTTAAGAAGGTTGATTCTTAGTTTTGCAACCTCAATTATAGGTATTGCTAACCGAAAAATAAATAATTATAAAAGGGTTTTATTTATGAACATTAAATTGGTTATTCCAGCCATTGTGGCTTTGTTAGTTTGTAATGTTAGTTTTGCAGCACATCATGAAATGGCAGAAAACCCCAATGAAGCCGTTGCTGTAAATTGGCTAAAAGCGGGGGCAACGGGTAAAGCGGAAACAATCGCCTATGTCTCTGAGCATTTGGCAGAAGATGGCATGGTTTATGGCGATCGTTATGTTGGCTTCGGGTTTACCTTTAACCCTGATGACGATAGCAAGATGGTTATAGATCGAATTATCCCCGGCAGTCCAGCGTCTAAAGTCCTTCAGTCTGGAGATGAATTTGTTGTTGTTAAGGGCGTCCGGGTGAGCAAGAGAACCATGGATAAATTATCTTTTCGCGGTAAGCCAGGAGAGCCAGTTAAGGTTACTATAAAGCGTGATGGTAAGCGGCTTAAGACAGAAGTGGAGCGTGGTATTATTAGTAATAATTATGGTAAAGCTGAGTTAATGGCGGATCTAGAGTCAGGCGATGCATCCAACTGGGCGGCAGAGCTAAAGGTTAACGAAGTAGTTAGCAAAGACAGTGTGGTTTATGTTTGGACAACGCGAAAAGACAGAGACGTCCAAGTAGATCTACCCTTTGAGACGCATGTAGTTACGCGCTTTTTATTCAACGATGCAGGGCAAGTTCAGGGCGTCGGACGTTTATCTGAAGATAGGTTTGTCTTAGAGCAAACGGGTTACACTATTTCACGATAGCAGGGATCGATAACTTGTGCAGCCGGGAAAAGGCCTCATAAGAGGCCTTTTTTTGTGGATTTTAGCACCGAATATTGACGCCGTTTGTTTCTCACTAGCCGAGTCATGGTTAAAGTCTTTTAGGCCCCATGCCAACTGACAGTATTACTGCCTATATTTGGTAGTCAATAATTTGGTAACCCAGTGCCTCCAACTGAGGTCTCAGGGTTTTTGCGTCACCCACCACCACCATCAACATCTCGTCAATAGCGAGGTGCTTTTTGGCAAGCGCATTAATCTCAGCTTTGCTAATTGTAGCGACGATTTTAGATCGCTGGCTGACAAAGTCTGGCGTCAGGTTGTGTTCTAAAATCTGCGCTAAGAAACCTAGTTTTGCTCTGGGTGTTTCGTATTTTAGCGCGTCTTGTTGATTGATTGAGTTGCGCATAAAGATCAGCTCTTGGTCGGTAATTCCCCGCTCGGCATAGTTTTTTATCTCATTAACGAATTCGACAATAGATTTATCCGTAGCATCGGCACGTACTTCTGCGGCCGCCGTGTAGTAACCGGACAATTCAGCTCCACTAAAATAGGATCGAGCGCCATAGGTATAACCTTTATCTTCGCGTAGATTTAAATTAATCCGACTATTAAAGGCTCCTCCAAGAGCGAAATTCATGAGCGATGATTTGTAGTATTCACCGGTAATATCTTCGGTCATGGACCGTTTTCCAATTCGAATGGCAGACTGAGCGGCACCCTCTTTATCGACCAAATAAATCATGCCCATTTCACCGCTACCATTAGGAAGAGATAAATCTAGGTCGAGGGCTTTCCCTTGCCAGTCTTCCAAGATAGATAGCGATTTTGTGAGCTTAGCCTGATCTAAGTCTGATACGGCAATCAACTGGCCGCCAAAGGGCTTCACCTGTTGTTGATAAAACTCTTTAACATCATCCAAAGAAATATTAGTGAGCGACTCTTCATTGCCAGAGCTAGGCATAGAAGCAATATTGTTAGCATTCAGAAGCTGTCGATAGGCGGTAGAAGCTAGATAGCCAGCATCCTTTTTGCTATTTAATGCGCCCTGAATGGCATTATTCTTTAAACGTTCGAATTCACTTTCCAAAAATGCTGGAGCTCTAAGCTGCTCATTCACCAAGGATAGCGTGGCATCGAGATTTTTGGTCAGCGCGCTAACATTAACATTCAGGTAATGATTGCCTGCAGAGATGTAAACGGAACTGCCAAGCTTTTGCAGTGCTTTACTCATCTCTTCGGCACTGCGCTCTGTGGTAGATTCTCCAAACATGCTGGCGAGTAATGCGGCAGTTCCCGCCTTGTCTTTGGCATTAAAGTAATGGCCCGCAGAAATTTTAAGAAGCAGAGATGTGGTGGGTGTTTCAAGACTTTGGGTGCCTAAGATGGATATACCATTATCAAAATTGCGCCGCCACATTTCGGGGATATCGACGGCTTCGGTGGCCCCAGCGGGGGGGGTTAGGCTCCGATCAAAACTGTCTGTTCCTTTGCGCACAGCCAGTTCATCTGCAGAGGTGGAGGATTCACCGCCAGCACTTCTTGGTCCAGGGACAAAGTTGTTTTCTGCTGATATTAAACTTAGTTGTCCGTTGGGGACCACACTCATGATCACGCCATGCTGATCTTTAATATATTTCTTAAAGACCCGCATAACATCTTCCTTGGTGACATTGTTGTAGCGGGCTATATCTTGTGCAATATAGTTAGGGTTGTTTGAGAAAGTCTGATTAGCGGCCAGTTGGCTGACTTTACCCGACACACTTTGCAGGCCAAAGACAAAAGAGGCTTCCATCTCAGCTTTAACCTTTAGTAAATCATCTTCTTCAACACCCCGCTGTTCGAATTCAACCAAGGTGTCACGAATAATTTTTTCGACATCAGCGAGAGATTTACCAGAAGCAGGATGAGGCAGCGCCAATAAACTAAAAGTGCAGCTCAGTTCCGCGCAGGGATGACCTACTTGAGCCTGCACCGCAAATTGAGTTTTAACTAAGTTTTTATAGAGTAGAGATGTTTTTCCGCCGCCTAAGATGCTGGACAATACGTCCAGCGGAGCTTCGTCCTCATGGCGCAGCGACACAGTAGGATAAGCTATGTAAAGGAGAGGCAAATGAACGTTATCTTCCATCGAGATATAACGGTCTTCAACAATCTCAAATACCGGCTTTTCCGGCATAGCCGCTTCAGGGCCTCGAGGGATCGAACCAAAGTATTTTTTAACTAACACTAGTGTCTCAGAAACGCTAATGTCGCCACCAATGGTGAGGGTGGCATTGTTGGGGCCATACCAGCGCAGAAAGAAAGCCTTTAAATCATTCACGTTGACTCGATTCAAGTCATCCATGTAGCCGATTACAGGCCAGGAATAGGGGTGGCCAGAAGGGTAAAGGGCTTCAGAAACTCGTTCGTTAAGACGACCATAAGGCTGGTTATCGACACGCTGACCGCGCTCATTTTTAACGGTTTCACGTTGCACTTCAAATTTTTCTTGGGTAACGGCGTCGACCAAAAACCCCATTCGGTCAGCTTCAAGCCAGAGCATTTTTTCTAATTGATTGGAGGGGACTGTTTGAAAGTAATTGGTGCGATCACTATTAGTGGTTCCATTCATGGTGCCACCGGCTTCGGTGACTAACTTAAAATGTTGCTCATCGGCGACGTTTTCTGAGCCCTGAAACATCATATGTTCGAAAAAATGAGCAAATCCTGACTTGCCTAATTCTTCTCGTCCTGAACCCACATGATAAGTCATATCGACGTGAACCAACGGGTCGGAGTGGTCTGAATGTAATATTAGGGTTAAACCGTTATCTAATAGGAATTTTTGATAAGGGATGATGGTCTTGGCATTCTCACCAACTACCTCCTCAATGAACTTAATGCCTTCAATACTAGTGACTGATTCTTTATTGCCGTCTGCAGTGTCTTCACCTTGGCAGGCGGCCAGAAAGATAGCGACAAGTAGAATGGACCATGGTTTCATTTTAGCTCTCCTGAGAAATTATTTGTTGTGGTTAAATTTAATAGTTTAAACCGAATTTTCGGACCGCACTCTTGACCTTCATCGTTAATATTACATGAATAATTTCATTTTTTGGGAAACATGTAAATACCGATAGAAATGTTGTAGTTTCCCAGGTGATCTATACTTCGCATAGATGCAATAAATATTTGAAGTCCACAGCTTCCATTATTTATACTGGCAGGTATATAAGAGGCTCTGGTCTCTGAATTGTTTATGACATAAAGGGTTGCACATGAGGTTACTCAAGGGAATATCGCTATTAGGAATTCTTTGGCTTGGTTTTTTATTAAGTTCTTGCGCTGAAAATGGGGATCGCCAAACAGATAATGAGCATCAGATAGATTTCAGCCTGTATCCAGAAACCCGCAAAGGTGAGGTAGTTGACCGCTATTTTGATACGCCTGTTGCTGATCCATACCGCTGGTTGGAAGATGACATGAGTCCAGAGACTGGGGCTTGGGTGACGGCTCAAAACGCCGTCACCTTTGGCTATTTAAATAAGATTCCTTATAGAGAGAATATTAAAAAGCGGATAGAAACTCTGTGGAATTATGAGAAAGTCGGGGCTCCTTTTAAAGAAGGGGCTTACAGTTACTTTTATAAAAACTCAGGGTTGCAAAATCAATATGTTGTTTATCGCTTTAGAGGAAATGGCGAGCCGGAAGTATTTCTAGATCCCAATACGTTTAACGGAGAGGGGACCACCTCTTTATCAACATTGAGTTTCTCTCAGGATGGTTCGCTGGCAGCCTATTCTATTTCAGAAGCAGGTAGCGACTGGCGCAAAATTATTATCATTAATGTAGAGACTAAACAGCCCTTAGAAGACCCTATTGTTGACGTAAAGTTTTCTGGAATTGCCTGGAATGGGCAAGATGGATTCTTTTATTCGAGTTATGACAAGCCTGAGGGTAGTAGACTTTCGGCCAAAACAGACCAGCATAAGCTTTACTACCACCGGCTAGGGACTGCCCAGCAAGAAGACCTCGTTATTTTTGGTGGTACTCCAGACCAGAAGCGCCGCTATGTAGGCGGAGATGTTACCGAAGATGGCCGATATTTAGTAATATCTGGTGCGGTTTCAACCTCTGGCAACGATCTTTATCTAAAAGATTTGAAAATACCTAATGCACCATTGGTGACAATTTTAGATGACACTAATTCAGAAACCTATGTCATTGATAATGTCGGAACTGAGCTTTACATAGTGACCGACCGAGACGCACCAAATCAACGAATGGTGAGGGTTGATGCAGACAACCCAAGACCCGAAAAATGGAAAGATGTTATTGCTGAGAGTGAGTATGTGCTTTCGGCATCAACCGGCGGCGGGTATTTCTTTGCAGAATATATGGTCGATGCGGTGTCAAAGGTTTACCAATATGACTACCAAGGTAACCAACTGAGAGAGATTAAATTGCCCGGTATGGGAAGCGCGAGCACCATTGGTGGTAAGAGAGAAGAGACCAAGCTGTATTATTCTTTCACCAACTACAGCACGCCGCCAACCATTTTCGAGCTCGATTTACAGGGAAATACATCTGCAGTATTTAAAGCATCAGGTGCTAAATTTTCCAGCGACGATTATATTTCATCACAGCATTTTTATACTTCAAAGGGTGGTGTTCAGATCCCAATGATGATTACGCATAAAAAAGGGTTGGTTTTAGATGGTAAAAATCCAACCATCCTTTATGGATACGGAGGTTTTAACATAAGCCTGACGCCGTCATTTAGTATTGCCAATGCGTTTTGGTTGGAGCAAGGGGGTGTATACGCGGTGCCAAATTTGCGTGGAGGTGGTGAGTATGGCAAGCAATGGCACGATGCAGGAACACAACTAAATAAGCAAAATGTGTTTGATGACTTTATCGCCGCTGCTGAATATCTTGTCGATACTAACTACACCTCTCGCGACTACTTGGCGATTAACGGTCGCTCTAATGGAGGCCTCTTAGTCGGCGCGGTGATGACCCAAAGGCCTGATTTGATAGGAGTTGCACTTCCAGGAGTCGGTGTTATGGATATGTTGAGATACCACACATTTACTGCTGGTGCTGGGTGGGCCTACGACTATGGCACAGCAGAGCAAAATCCAGAGATGTTTGAATATCTTAAAGGTTATTCTCCGGTACATAATGTTAAGCAAGGAGTGCAGTATCCTGCCACAATGATCACCACAGGAGACCATGATGATAGAGTTGTTCCTGCTCATTCATTTAAATTTGCATCAGAACTGCAAGCAAAACAGTCTGGGGAAAACCCCATATTAATTCGAATTGAAACTAATGCGGGACACGGAGCGGGAACTCCAGTATCGAAAATTATTGAGCAGCACGCGGACAAGTTTAGCTTCACTTTTTTCAATATGGGCTTTAATGAGCTGCCTGTCACGGTAGAGGAATAAGGGCGGATACTTTTTTATTTATAAAATAGGTAACATCCAAATACTTTTACAATTCGTAAGCTACAATGACTAAGATAATTAAATTTTACAATGGAGTTTTTATGAAGCAGATCATTTCAGTTTTTATATTTGTTAGCCTAGCCTCGGTTACTAGTTTGTCCCAAGCGGCCTGTAGTTTTGATGTTGAGGTGGGGGATTATCTTAAATTCAGCGCTGCGGACATGACTGTCGAGAAAAGTTGTGAATCTATAAGGGTTAATCTTAAACATAGTGGTAAGTTACCGGCGAAGATTATGGGGCATAATTGGGTCTTATCTGCTGATGCCGATGTACAGGCGATTGCCACTGAAGGCATGAGAGCAGGGCTAGTCAGTAATTATGTGCCGGCTGGAGATGCAAGAGTGTTGGCAGTGTCCCAAGTGATTGGTGGCGGTGAGAGTACTAGTGTAATATTCTCTACAGCAGGATTGACCAGCGGTGCTGCTTACACGTTCTTTTGTTCTTTCCCAGGCCACTCGTACAGTATGCGCGGGGTATTTACGGTTAATCCATAAAGATGAGATTCTAATAAAAAAGGCCGCTAAATAGCGGCCTTTTTTGTCTTAGTAAACTAAAGATACCGCTTATTTATCGACAAATGCGCGCTCAATAACATACTCACCCATGTGACCACTGCGCGTTTCAGAGAAACCGCGCGCTTCTAAAATGGCACCCATATCTTTCAGCATACTGGCGCTTCCGCACAACATAAACCGGTCATCTTTTTTGTTAGGAAGAGGCAAATCTAGATCGAGAAACAATTTGCCGCAGGTCATCATGTCGGTTATACGCCCATTGTTTCTAAAAGGCTCTCGTGTCACCAAAGGATAGTACTTTAGTTTTTGTTTCACTAAGTCACCCAAATATTCATGTTCGATTAGTTCCTGCTGAATGTAGTCGGTGTAGGCGAGTTCTGAGACATAGCGTACCCCATGCGCAAGCACAATAGAGTCAAATTGCTCGTACACCTCTGGGTCCTTAACAATACTTAGAAAGGGCGCAAGGCCGGTCCCAGTGCCTATTAGGTAGAGGGTTTTTCCGGGCAGTATGTGGTCAGTAATCAGAGTGCCGGTAGTTTTACTACCGATCAATACTTCATCGCCGACAGTTAGGTGTTCCAGTTTCGACGTAAGGGGACCGTTTTCTACCTTGATGCTAAAGAACTCTAATTCATCTTCATAGTTGGCGCTGACAATACTGTATGCACGCATTAAAGGCTTGCCTTCGAGCTCAAGACCGATCATCACAAAATGACCATTTTTGAACCTAAATCCCGCATCACGCGTTGTTTTGAAACTAAACAGAGTGTCGTTCCAATGATGTACGGCGGTCACTGTTTCTGTTATTACCTTAGCCATGAAGCAATCCTATCTAAGCAGGTATCCTCAAGGGATACTTTGGGGTCGCGCAGTATAGGAAAAATTCCTGACCAGGTACAGGGACCCATAGCGGTTATACGTTGTATCTATTGGCTTGGCGCTATGTGCAAATACAGCCTAAATAGTCCAGGGTGCTGGCGCATCACCGTCGATTTCATAGCGTTTTAACGCGTCTTTCAGCACTGAATAATCGATTATTTGAGCTCTGGCCAGTGCTTCAACGGCTGCGATCGTGATACTTTTATTGTCCACCTCGAAAAACTGGCGCAGCACGGCCCGTTTGTCACTGCGGCCAAAGCCGTCAGTCCCCAAGACAACTAGGCGCCCCTCTACATAGGGAGCGATTAATTGAGGCAGTGCTCTTACATAATCTGTCGCTACAATAATAGGCAGATCTCCCGGCAAACAGGCTTGCACATGACTGATCTTAGGCGTTTTGCTTGGCTTTAGCCGGTTGGCTCGCTCAACGCTTCGCGCTTCGCGCTCTAGCTCAGTAAAGCTAGTGGCACTAAAGATATCGCTAGCAATATTAAAATCATTGAGCAAATTATCGGCAGCAGCGATGACTTCGTTGAGAATGGTGCCGGAGCCGATCAGGCGAACCCTTACGTTGGTATCCTTGTCGCCCCGCGTGTCTATCTGGTAGATACCTCGGAGGATGTCGTCCTCCACCCCTTTGGGCATATTAGGCTGAGCATAATTCTCATTCATCACCGTGATGTAATAAAACTCATCAACATTTCGTTCCATCATCTGGCGCATGCCGTGATCCATGATAACCGCCAGCTCGTAGGCGTAGGCAGGATCATAAGCGCGGCAATTCGGGACAGTCGAGGCAACTATATGGCTGCTACCGTCTTGATGCTGCAGACCTTCACCTGAGAGCGTTGTGCGGCCCGCAGTGGCACCTAATAAAAATCCTCGAGCGCGCTGATCGGCTGCTGCCCAGATGAGGTCCCCGACTCGCTGAAATCCGAACATTGAATAGTAAATATAAAAAGGCAAGGTCGGCGTGTCATGCACAGAGTAAGAGGTCGCGGCTGCCGCCCAAGATGAAAGGGCGCCGGCTTCATTAATACCTTCTTCCAACAACTGGCCGTTCTTAGATTCTTTATAAAACATCATCGAGTCGGAATCTTCTGGTGTGTAAAGCTGGCCAAGAGGCGAATAAATGCCTATTTGCCGGAACAGATTATCCATGCCGAAGGTTCTTGCTTCATCGGCCACTATAGGAACAATTTTTGGCCCCAAAGTCTTATCTTTTAATAGCGCCCCAAGCATGCGAACAGCTGCCATGGTGGTGGACATAGATTTTCCATCAGCATGCAACGCGAACTTTGCGTATTGGTCAATCTTCGGGATCAATTGCGCCTCATTGCCAGGCTCTTTATCTGCTGTTTGAGTGATTTTTCGTGACGGAATATGTCCACCCAGTTGTTGGCGCCTTTTGCGCATATAAACCATTTCTTCACTATCATCGGCTGGCTTATAAAAGTTGAGAGACTCAAGATCATTATCGGTGAGAGGTAACGAAAACCGATCTCGAAAAGCGGTTAGCGATTTCATATCAAGGGTCTTCGCTTGATGAGAGGACATACGGCTTTCTCCAGCACCACCCATGCCAAAGCCTTTTTTAGTCTTGGCCAATATAACGGTAGGAGCTCCTTTGTGTGCTTTAGCTGCGGCAAATGCTGCATGTAATTTACGTAAGTCGTGACCGCCACGTTTTAATTTGTTGATTTCTGCATCTGTCATGTGGGCAACAAGATCTTTTGTTGCTGGGTCAGCGTCAAAGAATTTAGCCCGATTGTAATCGCCATCTTTAGAGCCTAGATCTTGGTACTCACCGTCGACCGTTTCGGCAAAACGTCTCAGTAAAACCTGATTAGTGTCATGGGCAAAAAGGCTGTCCCACTCAGAACCCCAGAGGACTTTAATAACGTTCCATCCGGCGCCGATAAATAGGCTTTCCAACTCTTGAATAATCTGCCCGTTACCACGCACTGGGCCATCGAGACGTTGTAGATTGCAATTAACGATGAAGCTAAGATTATCCAGCCCTTCACGTGCAGCAAGGGTCAAGCCGCCAATAGACTCAGGCTCATCCATTTCGCCATCACCAAACACACCCCACACATGACGCCCGTCTGTTTTCGCTAAGCCACGACCTTCAAGGTAACGCATATAGCGGGCTTGGTAGACTGCGCTAATAGGTCCAATTCCCATCGATCCCGTGGGAAATTGCCAAAAGTCGGGCATTAAGTACGGATGGGGATAAGAGCAGAGTCCTTTGCCTGCGACTTCTTGCCGGTAGTTTGAAAGCTGCTCTTCGTCTAGGCGACCTTCTAGAAATGCTCTGGCATAAACTCCAGGTGCAGAATGGGGTTGAAAGTAAACTAAATCGCCACCAAAATCATCGGTTTGAGCGCGAAAAAAATGATTAAACCCAGTTTCAAAAATTTCCGCGGCAGAAGCGTAACTAGCAATATGGCCACCAAGCCCTCCGTAGGCTTTGTTTGCGCGCATAACCATTGCCAGTGCATTCCAGCGGATAATTGCGGTAATTCGCTCCTCTAATTCTAAATTACCTGGATATGAGCCTTGCCGCTCTAATGGGATAGAGTTGCGATAAGCAGAAAATGGTTGCCCGCTTACTGTAAACCCACTATTTCTGATCACCTCTTCAAGCTGTCGAATTAGAAATTGAGCTCGCTCAACACCTTGCACTGAGGTAACGGCAGATATGGAGTCGATCCAGTCTTTGGTTTCGGCAGGGTCACTATCGGTCAATTTAATGCCGTAGTTTGAAAATTTCATAAGGCTGCATTCACTATCAAAAAAACAAATTGTAAGGGACATTGATTGGCATGTGTTGCCGTTATTAGAGCAATATGAGACCCTATACGGCATATCAAAAGGTAACAATACTAAAAGATAAGCATAATATGCCAAATAATAAGATAGATACCATAGATTTAAGAATTCTTCGTGAATTGCAGCAGTCAGGAAAATTGTCCAATGTAGACTTAGCCGGTCGTGTTGGGCTGACTCCTTCTCCCTGCTTAAGCCGAGTCCGATCGCTGGAAGAGCGGGGTATCATTGATCGTTATGTCGCTTTGGTGAGGCCCAGCTCTGTGGGACTCCTTATTAATGTTTTTATCCAGGTAACTTTAGAGCGACAGGTAGAAAAAGCTCTTGAGAGTTTTGAGGCACAGATGCAGCGTTACCCTGAGGTTATGGAGTGTTATCTGATGACGGGTAATAGCGACTATTTAATTCGTTTATTAGTGCGTGATATAGCTACTTTAGAAGAGTTTATTGTGCAAAAGTTATCTACTATTGAGGGCGTTTCAAATATCCAATCTAGCTTTGCGTTAAAACAGGTAAAATATAAAACTGAGCTTCCCATTGCTGTAACCTAATAGCTCATATTTAGGCTGTTTTGGATGGGAATTTCGCATAAGTGCCGACTATATGTTCTCAACTGTGCATCACTAAGCTAGCGTGGTTTTTCGGCCTTTAATGTTTAAACTATGCGGATTACTCGACACTTGCGAGAGATATCTCCGCTTTACCTCATATTAAGGGCCTTTAATCTCAAACTTACAGCACCACCTTGCAGACTGTTTTAATCTTGGAGACGTATAAAATGCTGATCGGAGTTTCTCGGCATAGTGTGGCGGGTCCAAACTAGAGTAACGTCACCCTTACGAGAGCAGTTAAAATAAAATTTAAAGTTAGCACTTAATTTCAGGGGATTTAAAATGGTATTCAGAAAGAGGTTACTTTCATCTAGTGTTGCACTAGCGCTCATCGGCACAGCCGTTCCTGCGTTCGCTTAGGACAAGGGTGTGATAGAAGAAATTATTGTCACTGGCGGCATTAGCGGAAGGTTGAAGGCCTCTATGGATTTAACACCCAAATGAAGGATGAGTTTTACTTTATTGGTGATTTTATTGTCATGCATTACCCTCTCACCGAGCGGACAGATACGGAGTTTTGGCGGCACTGTAAGACGATGAAGATCCCTGATTCTTTGCAGCATCGTTTAGATTTGTTTAAGAAAACCGGACCTATATTCCAGTAAGCAGGCGATGTCTTTGCTGAAAATAGCGGGTCTCAAGTTATGTTGGGCCAAGGACTAATACCTGAACATTATCATCCCATTGTCGATATGATGAATGATGATGAACTAGAGCAGTTTCTAAAAAACATCAGCATCTCAGTTGAGCAGACTGTTTCACAATTGCCTTCGCACCAACAGCTCTTGTCTCAGTATTGTCCGGCTAAGTCTATCTAGGAGATCACATTGGACCAAACTAATGTATTTGGTGAGCCAATCGAAGAATGTTGCAGCCACCCCATTACTGGGTTCTTCCGTGACGGCTTCTGTCGAACCCATAAATATGACCAGGGTTCCCACACGGTTTGCGCCCTGATTACGGAGGAGTTTCTTGTCTTTTCTCAATCAAGGGGCAACGATCTATCTACCCCAAGACCGGAATATAACTTTTCAGGTTTGCAGCAAGGCCAGTCTTGGTGTCTTTGTGCTGCTCGTTGGACCGAGGCTCATGAGGCGGGATTTGCGCCAAAAGTTCACCTAAAGCGAACCAATAGTCAGGCACTTGAGATTGTGCCCATGGATATTTTGCGTAAGTATGCAACTGATCTAAACTAACAATACTTAATTTAATAAAAATTAGGACTGACTAATGAGTTTATACGATAAATATATCTTACCCATTTTTTTAAACTGCGCCTGTGGCTCAAAGCCTATTAATTACCAGAGGGAAAAGGTCGTGCCTCAGGCTTCAGGGATAATTTTGGAGGTTGGTATAGGGTCTGGCCTGAATATTCCCTTTTATGATCGAGCCGTGGTAGAAAAAATAATTGGTCTCAATCCCTCCATAGAACTGCATGCCATGGCCAAAAAAACTGCTGATCAGCATGATTTGGCCATAGATTTTATTGTCGGTGGTGCAGAGCAGATGGACTTACCCAATGATTCAGTGGACACCGTCTTGGTGACCTACACCATGTGCACGATTCCTGATGCCTTGAGCGCTAATAAGGAAATGCTTAGGGTGTTGAAACCCGGTGGCAGACTTATTTTCTGTGAACACGGATTGGCCCCAGATGCCAATGTGTCAAAATGGCAGAGCCGTATTGACCCGTTCTGGGGGAAAATTGCCGGTGGCTGTCATTTAAATCGGGATATACCTGAACTGATTCGTTCGGCGGGCTTTCAAATCCAAACTATGGATGAGATGTATTTGCCCAGTACACCTAAATTTGCCGGTTACAATTATTGGGGTGTGGCTGTCGCCAGCTAGCTCATAGTTTAAAGTGAACTTCAGTCGCCACCAGGGTTTCACCACATTGGTCGCAACGCATGAGCGATTGCTCACATGAAAGATGATGCATCAGCATAGGTTCTCCTTTGCCCGTTTGACACCACTTATCTCCCCAATCTAAGAGAGTGGGAAAATAAGGAAAAAGCCAAGAGCCAAGAGCAAGGATCGTTGCTGTCGCCACTGTATGTGATGATCCACTGGAAGTCGTTTCAGGTTGCGCTAAAGCCACTTCGAAGCTAATGAGCAACCAAGGTCTTAGCAGCACAGACATCGACCTGTTTGAACTCCATGAAGCCTTTGCAGCAACTAGCATTAAGTGCCAGCGTGATCTAGATATTAGGCATGATAAGTTAAACCTTAACGGTGGTTGTATTGCCTTAGGACATCCTATGGGCGCCACAGGCGGCATTATGATGGGTGCTTTATTGGATGAGCTAGAGCGGCGGCAGTTAAAAACAGGTATTGTTGCCGCAAGTGGTACTGCGCTTTTAATCGAGTGCCTATAGTTTTCATTATTAAATGCATGGAAAGCATGTAATCATTCGGCTACATTAGACGGTAATTTTGAGAGTCTGACTGGGGTAATTTCATGAAAAACGTTATTCAAAAAATCCTTATTTTGGTTGTTTTTCTAACCATATCCTTGGAGTTACTTGCATCTGATAGACCTCAGATAAAGTCTTTAGATGGCTTAAAGCCAAACCGCATTCTGTTTGTGGGGAATAGCTATCTCTACTATAACGACAGTTTACATAACCATGTACAACGAATGGCAGTGGAAAAGTTTCCTAAAAAAGCGAAGCTCGCCAAGTATAAATCGTCGACGATCGGTGGCTCCCGACTAGCTCACCACAATCTTGACCATCTTTTAAAGACCAAAAATATAGGGGTAAAAAAACCATTCGAGCTGGTTATTCTCCAAGGGGGCAGTATGGAGCCCCTATCAAAGCCGGCGAGACGACAATTCAATGAACAAGCCAAAACAATGATTGAAAAGATAAAAACCAGTGGCGGTAAGGCTGCACTTTATATGACCCATGCCTACGTAAAACCCCATGGAAAATATGCTCCTGGAATGATCGATGATATCAGAAGTTTATATATCAAAGCCGGCAACGATAATAAGGCGCTAGTCATACCCGTAGGTATTGCTTTTGAAAAAGCCTATCAATACAGGCCCGATATTGTACTGCATAAAGATTTTGATGGCAGTCATCCGAGTTTACTGGGTACATATTTAGCGGCCAACGTTGTTTTTGCCTCAATATTTAAAACCTCTCCGGTTGGATTGAAATATAACTATTTCGATGCCGTTGCAGATGAAGACAGAGACTTTTTACAAAAGGTAGCCGAAGAAACTGTAAGCGAATTTTTTAATTAGCCCGTGGGGCTCTCGCTTAGTATTTTAATTACTGTGGCTCTAGCTCGATAGCCATAGACTCACTAGGCCAAAGGTGATTGAATTCTTCAATACGCAGTAAGCGTTGGCTCAGTGTTTCTTCATGCTGACCACTGCTGACCAAACTCTGGTAACTAGCCATCAATCGTTGGATCATTGCTTGATCCGAGCCGCTGCTAGCCGCCAGATATAAGCCGTTGGAAATACCATCAAGTTTTAACACTGGTTTAAACGATGAGCAATCTAGATCATCCCGACTACACAGCTGCATCATGCCACCATCACTCATCGGAAATAACGCGATGCGACCCAGTAGTGCTTTTTTAACATTTTGATAATTACTGTTGACTGGCTGCAAATTTTCGAAGCCTCTATCCTTTAGGTACTGGTGGTGGATATGTTCATTGACGACCCCCATCTGCCATTTTTTTGCGTCCTCCAAACCATTGATACTAATATCATCTCGGGCTGTTAGGCGGAACAGATAATAGGCCACAGGAATGAGTTGGCCTACCCAGTGGAATTGTTCTTCCCTAGTGGCGTCTCTTGCGATGGGGTAAATAAGGACATTGGGATTAGTTTGGGCTTTAAGATAGGCGCGTTTCCAGGGTTCGAAACTTAACTGATAGTCCTGCTGGGCGTCGTCCAGTAAGTGCTTGACAAAAGCGGTAGCTTCTCCTCCGCTGCCAGAGGTGTCTGCCTTAAGCGTAAAGGGAGAGGCTTCAGACAGCAGTAATATAGGAGGTTCTTCGGCATTACTGATCGTCGCCAACACTATCATTAATATAAATACTAAGGCTGGGTGGCAGCTCCCCATAGATTTAGAGTTTGGAGATAACATGGGGCAGATATGAAAAGGTGGCTTCACAAAATTCTGATAGCTGCTTTATGTTGGACTGCAACTGCGCGGCATAATTTTTACTATAAACCTCTCTTTGTTGAAGCCGACCTGCCGTATCTCCTAGCGCTATAAATCCAAAGTTGGAACAGAGCCCAGTTAGCGCGTGGGCAGCCCCAGTTATTAGCGCGTGATTATCTAAGGAGGCCACACAAATTTGTTCTACCAACCGCCTAGCTGAAATCTCAGCCTCCTCATAGAGACAACGCACTCTTTCTACTCCGAGTGTTGTGCTGTGATCTTGCAGAATATTCATCGCTATAAACTCATTGTCATTGACGCTCTGAGGCTGAAGAGTACTTCCCGGAACGTCCGGAAACAGATGTGCGATAGAGGTAGAAAGTTTATTCATATCTAAGGGCTTTTCGACTACCGCATTCATCCCCGCCGTTAGGCATCTGTCATGCATCTCCGAGCTTAGAATCGCACAGCTACCGATAATCTTCATTTCATTATATTCAGGCATCTCCCTTATGCGACGCGTTGTTTCTATACCGTCCATTACAGGCATATGTATGTCCATAAGAACTAAATCTATCTTTTCGCTATAGAGAATGTCTAGTGCTTCTTGACCATTCCCCGCCAAAAATGTTTGCCAAGACTGCTGTTCAAGCTGCCCCTTAAGTAATTTTCTGTTTATTTCAACGTCATCTACGGCCAAAATATTTAGTGCTTTGCGCTTAGTTTGCATTGCCACTGGGACTGTTGATTGCTCATGTTCATTAGGATCGGCAGCGGTGAAAGTCAGATCGAACCAGAAGGTGCTGCCGACCCCTTTTTCGCTGTTGAAATCAATGATACCACCTTGTTTTTCAATAATTTCCTTGCAGATAGCCAAACCTAAGCCGGTACCGCCATAACGCCGTGCAACAGTACTGTCCTCTTGGCTGTAGGGGTCGAAAATTTGTGCCTGCGATTGATGGGCTATACCTATACCCGTATCGATTACCGAAAAGCGTAGATTAAAAGTATCCTTATTATCACTATCACAGCGTTCAACCGTCAGCGTAATAGAGCCTCTTTCAGTGAATTTTAAAGCGTTGTTCAGAAGATTAAGGAACACCTGTCGCAATTTTTCAGGGTCGCCACAAACCCTTGCCGGCACATCATCAGCGATGATCTCATAGAGATTAATACCCCTTTTCTCAGCTGTGGTATTGACTGAAAATATGACGCCGTGTATCAGACCGTGCAAATTAAAGGGAATAGACTCTAGTTCAAATATACCCTGTTCATATTTAGCATAATCTAAAGCGGAACTCATCATCACCAAAAGTGACTTACTAGAATCATAGATGGCATCAACATACTCAGCCTTATCTCGGTGCCTTGGATTGTGTTTTAAGAGTTCAGCCATTCCGAGAATGCCATTCATCGGTGTTCGTATCTCATGGCTCATTATAGCCAAAAATTCCGTTTTTGCCTGACTGGCATTAATGGCAATTTGTCGCTCTATATCAAGTTCTTTGGTGCGATTCTCAACCGTTTTTTCGAGGTTTTCATGACTTTCTTTAATTTGCTGATGCTGGGTACGAATAATCGCAAGGTGATCATTAAAAGCCCTAATAAGGACGCCAATCTCATCGTCTTGGTGTTTCTCTGGCATTGGAATTCGCTGATCGCTGAGACCCTGCTGTATAGGTCGGCTAGCCCTAAGTATCGACCGAGTGAATGTGAAATAAAATAATGATATCAGGCAGATGGTGAGGGCAAAGTTTCGCAAAATACCTGACGTGAAAACGACAACTGATCGCCTAATAAATGTATCTGCTGCCAATGTTGGATCTACTACTACTAGTAATTGACCGACCGCCTGGGGATAAATAATGGGATCAAGTAACAGCTGTTCGATAGTTTGGGGTTCACCAAAAAGCCAACGTTTGAAGGCTGTGCTTTGTGATGTGAGGGGGTTGTCTGCCGATCCAAGAAGAGCTCCACTGTCATCATATATGGCAGCAGAAACAATAGACAGATTACTCACCAAGCCCTCACTCACTTGTTCCGCACCATTACTATCGAGATTGTAGGCTGCGTGAAATGCTGCTCGATTGGCGGTAATTAACACGTCATCGATAAGCTCATTAAGTTCGTCTTTTTGAGAAAAATAATCGAGATAAATCTGTCCGCTACTTAAGATAATTCCAATTAAAAACGCGGCTATAACCGCGACTTTAGTTTGTCGGTAGGAAAGACTTTTTCTGAGTGGAATTTTGTAATTTTGCATCTTCTACAAGATTTCTATTTGTAGACTACATCTGCAACGAAAATATAACCGGTGCCATGTGCAGTATTTATAAATTTTGGATGGGTACGGTCATCGCCGAGCTTTTTCCTAATTCGGGCGATCATCACATCTATTGTTCTATCGGTAGGAAACCAATCACGACGTTTCATATGATTCATGATTTGATCTCGATTAAGCACATAGCCAGCATGCTGAATGAGCGTTGAAATTAACTGGAACTCACCCTCAGTCAAACGGGCTTCGTCTCCATCATTATTGTGTAAAACACGCTTACCTATATGCAGGGTCCACTCACCAAATTGAACTGTTTTGACGTCTGCAAAACTATTATTGCCAACGCTTGATCTATATTTGACGCGCTCGAGAAGATTTCTAACTCTGACTGTCAGCTCTCTTGGATTATAGGGTTTGGTGACATAGTCATCAGCCCCTAACTCCAGGCCCACAATTTTATCGATGTCGTCATCTTTTTGAGTGACTAAAATAATGCCTACGCCCGATCTACTGCGAAACTCGCGCGTTAGCTCAAGTCCTGTTCGCCCTGGGATTTTAATATCCATCAAGATGATGTCGATAACTTTTTCAGAAAATAGTTTTTCAGCCTGATCACTAGAGCCCGCCTTATAAACTATATAGTTTTCTGCCGTAAAGTAGCTGGCCAGCAAGTTAAGACTAGCTGGCTCATCTTCAACGATAAGTACTGCAGATTGCTTTGTCTCTTCCATAAACCCCACGGTTACCAAATATGTATCGTATTAGTTAGATAATCCATCTTGTCTTTAACAGACCTCTGCTCACTCGTCGATCTGATTTCAGTCTAAATCAAGGGGTATTGGTTAGCAAGAAAGGCTAGACGCGCTTTTCCTAGATAACTTTACTAAGTTTATAGGCGGTTTTGATGGAGGTGCTTAGCCGGCATTTAAGCCTGTGTTGTGCGTGGCATAAAGCTAGAAGTCGATTAAGGGAGAAAGCAACTTAACAGATACGGTGAAATATTGTTAACAATTGGTTCACAACTTAGAACAATATTCCCCCACCCTTGAGGACCAAAGCAAGTATTCTTTGCCGGGTGTATAGGGGAAATTAAAATCATCGGGAGATAGGGTATGTCTAAGTTAAGTTATATGTCCGTTGCCATCAAGACCATTGCTGTTTTAGGAACGATAACAATAAGCGCGTTGGCTATGGGTCAAGAAGAAAAACAACTGGAAGAAGTTGTGGTTGTAGGCTCGCAAATCAAAGGAGCAGCAATTAATACCGCTTTACCAGTAAGCATTATTTCAGCAGACGACATTGACGCTCTTGGATTAGATTCAGGCGAAGAGCTGTTGGAAAATATGGCCGAAATGGGACTTAACTACTTCACTGAGGCTGAGGCCTTTTCTGGTGGTGTTAACTCAGCGCGCGGCGATATTGGATCGTACAACTTAAGAAATATGGGTGTGGGTAATACACTGGTTCTTCTTAATGGTCGACGACTAGTAAATGCTGCCGGCTACCAAACAGAATTACTCGGCGGTGATTACGTGCCAACACTAAGTGTAAACTCGAACGTTATTCCTACCTCAGGCATGAAAAGGGTAGAGGTTCTAAAAGATGGCGCCTCTGCAATCTATGGCGCAGACGCGGTGGCTGGTGTCGTCAATAATGTCATTGATACTGACTATGAGGGCTTTAGCTTTACTACCAAGATAACAGGCTTCGAACACTTTGAAGCCGAAGATTTAACCTTTAGCGCTAAGTTTGGTAAGGCATTCAATGACGGCGATTCCCACCTAACGGTTCTTATTGATTACTATGACCGCGACAGTATTAAGGCCACTGAAGATGAGCGTTGGAGCGTTGGTGACCACCGTAAGATATTACCAGATGACTCGCCCTGGAAGACTAACTCAGCATTTAACAATGTCTATTCTTACCAGTATGCTCAATTAGATCAATCTGGCCGCAATAGTTTTACTGATTCTAGCGGTGAGATGCAGATCTTACCTAGCGATGATGCCAAGTGTGCGGGTTCTAGTGCGCTCGATACGGGTTATGGCACCTGTTTAGTACCCGATACGACCTCTGATAATTACTACCTAAATCCAGGCTTATATCGTGATTTTAGAAGTGCAGTTGAGCGGAAAAACATTTTTGCAACCTTTAATCACATGTTAAATGACGAGTTAGAGTTGTTCTCTGAGGTTGGTTATTATAGTTCATCGTCACTTAGACAAATCGAACCTGCCGGAACCTCTTCTTCTGCGCCCATTAATATTGGTGCGGACTATTACTATACTAATCAGTTAGTCCAAGATGGTACCAATCCTTTAGCCGGTGTAGGGGAGATTAGACTCGATGGGTTGCGTAATCCTAAATATGGACGAATTGTTCATGCCGATAAAGAAACAACTCGCTTCCTTGCCGGCTTAAGAGGGACTCGCGGTGATTGGGACTGGGAAACGGCGGTACTCTACTCTAAAGCAACGACTGATGACCTCACAGAGAACCGTATCTCTAATAACTTGCTGACTGAAGCCTTAGCTGACTCGACAGCAGCGGCATTTAATATTTTCTCGATTAACTCAGATAATATTGAACGTGCATTGGTCGATGTCTACCGAAATGATAAAAGTGAGCTAACCTCTTTTGATATCAAGGCCAGCAACAATGACGTATTTTTGCTGCCAGCAGGTCCTGTTGGTATGCTGGTAGGGTTTGAATATCGCGAAGAGAAGTACTCTGATGATAGAGATCCAAGATTAGACGGAACAATAAAGTACAGTGCGGCTAACGGATCAGAGTTTCCGTTTGTGTCTGACGTGTTGGGTTCTAGTCCAACCACGGATTCACGGGGGAGTAAGGATACAACCTCTGTCTTTGCAGAATTTCAGATACCAGTAACCGAGACAATCCATGCACAATTGGCGGTGCGTTATGAGGATATTTCAGATGCTGGAAGCACCACTGTTGGTAAGTTTGCTGTGGGTTGGGATGCGACTGATTGGTTGCTTGTGCGGGGTTCAATGCAGACTGCCTTTAGAGCACCTAATTTAGTGCAGGTGAATCAGGCTCAGGTGGCAAGAACAGGTACTACAGTTGATGCAGTATACCAGTATATAGCTGATGGTGATAAAGACATCCGCGATTACGACTGGACTATGCAGCGCTATGCTGAGGGCGCGGAAAACCTAGAGTCAGAAGAGTCCACCAACTCTTCTATTGGTTTCGTTATTCAACCAACCCAGCTTGAAGGGCTAACTATTACCTACGATGTGTGGAAGATTGAAAAAGATAAAACCATTGGCCTCTTTGGTAGAAGCAACAATACCATTCTAGATTTGGCTCAGTTGATTGCAAATGGGGCTAACAACTGTGATTCATTTGTAGGTAACCCAGCAACAGTGAGAGAAGATATCTCAGAAGTGGGTGCAGGTGACTTAGCCCTCTTCGCGGCTAAGGGTATCTGCCCAGTTGGTGAAGCCTATCAGATTCTCGATGAGTATATGAATATGGCTAAGCGCACCTTGAAAGGTCAAGATCTGGGGGTTCGATATGACTTTGATTCAAGAATGGGTGAATTTGGTTTGCGTTACAACGCAACGTTTACAGACACCTTTAGCCAGGTTCCCACCGGAAACTTTAGCACTATTCAATCTGCCCAAGCATCTGGTGCGATTCCTGGCTACGTTAACCTCGTCGGATTTGGTGATTTACTAGGTATCGATGGTAATTATGATGAGAAGCATTCGGTTAAGTTGCTCTGGAAAAAAGGTGCTTGGGGTGGTTCAATCACGGCGTTGAAAAAAGGCGACTTTATTCAAAGTGGCCTAACCTTGAGCGATGGAACAGAATATGTCATTCCTTCCATGACCACTATGGACGCGTCTCTTTATTACACATTTAAAATGGCCGGCACTTCTGCCCGAGTTAAGTTTGCGGTGAAAAACCTAGAGGATACTCGAGCGCCTACAGCGGATAGATTCTTTGGTTTCTTTGCTGATGCCCACCAAGACTATGGCAGAAATTATTATCTAAGTGTAAAAGTTGATATGTAGTTAATATGAGCCTAAAAAAGGGAGCTCTAAGCTCCCTTTTTTAGGCGCTTAATTTTTGTTACGGATATTTAAAAATGTTTCATTTATCAGTATTTTTACTGACACTGTTAGCTTCTATTGAGGCACCGACGTCGGAGAAAATAAATTTAGAAAGCGCAGGGGTGGCATCGACTGCACATCCACTAGCCACTCAAGCCGCCGATGAAATTTATCGGCTGGGCGGCAACAGTGTTGATGCCGCTATTGCAGCGTCCTTTGTACTGTCTGTGGTTGAGCCTACAATGAGTGGCTTAGGAGGTCGCGCATTGGCCATAGTGCGCAGTGAAGAGGGAGATTTTTACGGGTATAACGGTATGACTGAAATACCGAAAAGCTTTGTTAAGTCCGATAACATGCCTGCCTTTGGCTATTCTACGGTGGCAACCCCAGGTCTGGTTGCCATGCTCGGAGCGATGCACAAAAAACATGGCAGGTTACCTTTTGCAGGTCTCGTGAAACCAGCTATAAGACTCGCTGAAGATGGCTTCGCAGTATTGCCTGGCGAAGCTGTGCGACAAGAATCAGCGACACAACGAATCAAGTTAGACGTTGGCATGACTAAGTCGTTTCTGCTGGGTGAGGGCGCTACTCTAAAAGCGGGTCAAATACTAAAACAGCCAGCATTAGCCATGACCCTAAGGCAAATCGCCCAAGAGGGTTCCGATACATTTTATAGCGGTGAAATTGCGCGATTAATTAGTGAAGATATGGCCTCTAATGGTGGCTATGTCACCTTGCAAGACCTTGAAGATTATCGAGTCCTACCTGGGCGTTATATCAGTATCCCTTATCGTGACCATGTTGTGCACACCTTAGCCGCCCCAGGTGGTGGTGGCTTAGTCGCTAAAGCGTTAATACTGCTTGGTCTTTATGATCTGTCGAGTCTGGAAGAGCAACGCTGGGCTCTACTGGTGAGTCAGGTGCTAGGTTTAAGCATTGAATCAATGACCGATAATTATTACGAAAAAGATTTAGCCGAGTTAGTCGATAAGCGCTGGGCCATAAAGCAGTCTAAAAGGATTTATCTACCGGCTCCAGCACAGGCAATTGAAACGCCGGTAAAAACCGCAGCTAAATCAGGGCTCACCGATTGGATAGGTTCTGCAGGTGCACACACCTCTCATCTTGTCACAAAAGATTGTAGTGGGTTGACGGTATCCATGACTCAGACAGTAGGTCCGATTTTTGGAGCGAAGGTGGCTACCCCTAAATTAGGATTTGCCTATGCTGCCACTATGGGGGGTTATCTTAGGACTGGCCCACAAAATTCTGGAGAACGTCCAAGGACAGCAATTGCTCCAGTTATAGTTACTAAAGACAACAGGGTTGTCTTGGCTCTAGGTGCTGCTGGAGGAATTAAAATTCCCTCAGCCATTGTGCAGGTTATCTCGCGATATATTGATCAGGAAAAGACATTATCTGATTCATTATCTGCTCCGCGGGTGCATCCTTCAGCAACGATCGATGACAACAATAAGCGTGTAGTTCGATTGATGGCCTTTGATGCTGAAACCAGCAGTCCTGGGTGGACAGTTGAAGACTTAAGCTACTGGCGCTCCGCGGGATTTGAGGTGGTTGAGGTCGCTTCGGCAGCATCATTTGGTCGCGTTAATGTCATTGCGGGTGACAACGATAGTTTGTTGGGCGAGGCTGATCCTGACTGGGAAGGCACGTCCAGTGCTCAGCAAGTCTGTTCAATGGACGCTAACCACTAGTGATGATATTGAATAACAAAATAACGATTCTAAAGAAAGCTAAAGGCTACTTTAAGCGTACAAAACATAAATGGAGCATTACAGTGATAATTAAATCTCATAGAACCCTCCGACCTCTCGTTCAGTGGGGTTTGATACTGGCTTTATTTGGCGTGCAGTCGACAGTGTTGGCGGTGGAAAGTGCCATTATAGACTCACTGTCTCGTTCCCATCCGGTGTATGGCAGCTTGGGTATGGTCGTGTCTCAAGAGATCGTCGCCAGTCGAGTGGGGGCTGACATCCTTAGTCAAGGAGGCAACGCTATAGATGCCGCGGTCGCGACTGGATTCGCCCTTGCAGTGACACTTCCTAGGGCAGGTAATCTTGCCGGGGGTGGGTTTATGCTAGTTCACCTAGCCGAAGAGAAGAAAACGATTGCACTTGATTATCGCGAGATGGCCCCAGCCTCGGCATCCAGAGATATGTTTTTGAAGCCAAATGGAGAGGTTGATAATCAATTAGCAAGAGACAGTATTAAGTCCTCTGGTGTCCCCGGCACTGTTGCAGGACTCTTGTATGCGCATGAAAAGTACGGGCGATTACCCTTAAAACAGGTCATTCAGCCTGCAATTCATCTGGCCTCTGAAGGTATTAGTGTAAGTGTTGATTTATCTTACTCGTTAAAATCTCGCGCTACACGATTGAGGGAAAATCCTGCCACTAGTCGATATTTTTTTAGAGAGGACGGCGCCTTCTATGAACCAGGTGATACATTGGTGCAGTCTGATCTAGCTGACACTATGCGCAGGATTGTCGCTAATGGGCGCCCCGGATTCTATCAAGGTAAAACCGCGCAGCTAATTATTGATGAAATGGAGCGTTCGGGTGGACTCATTAGTTTTGACGATCTTAAAAATTATCGTGTTGTAGAGCGAGCTCCCGTGTGTGTTGATTTTAAAAAGAATGAAATTTGCTCGATGCCGCCACCTTCCTCTGGGGGAATTCATCTTTTACAGATGTTAAATATACTCGAGAGATGGGACCTCCAATCTCTTGGTCATAATAGTGCTGCCTATATTCACCGGTTAGTTGAATCAATGCGTCGAGCTTATGCAGATAGGAGCGCCTATCTAGGTGACCCAGATTTTTACTCGGTCCCTGTTAAACAGATTATTGATAAAAGATACGCGAAAAAGTTACATCGACAGATTGATCTTGAACAGGCTAGCTCCTCAGATAATGTATTACCTGGACTACCTATAGATCCCAAAACCTTAGTGAAAGGGATCAAAAAGGCGGGTGCAGAGAGTATCGAAACGACCCATATTTCAACCTGGGACCAGTGGGGCAATGTGGTTAGTACTACGACAACATTAAATTTCTCTTTTGGAAGCGGTATCAGTGTTTCGGGAGCTGGTTTCTTACTTAATAATGAAATGGATGATTTTTCAGCTAAGCCAGGATCACCCAATGGTTATGGATTGATTGGTGGGGTTGCTAATGAGATACAGCCGGGCAAACGACCGCTTTCAGCAATGACACCAACTATCGTATTTGATCAGCAAGGCGCACCGATATTAGCTACTGGCAGCCCCGGCGGTAGCACTATTATTACTACTGTCCTACAGGTGTTATTGAACATTTTAGAATTTGACATGGGCATTGCGGATGCCACCGCTGCTCCAAGAATTCATCATCAATGGCTGCCCGACCGAATTGAGTATGAGCCAGGTATCTCACCGGACACTTTAAACTTGCTAAAGGAAATGGGCCACAACTTAGACGATAAACCACGGATTCTAGGCTCTACTCAAACTGTCCATAGGGGGCCTAAGGGTTCAACTATGGGTGCCTCTGACACCCGGCGAGATGGAGCTGGAGCAGTAGCGCAAAGGTAGGGTCTGCTAACCTATATGGCTTTGCATAAAATATACCTACTGCACCACTGATTATTGAGTGTTAATTGAGTTATAGTCTTAATTATCGAACATTGACTAATCGGGGACAGTGATGTCAAAGCGAATGAAAAAAGGGCTTCTAGACCTAAATATTAAAAAAGCTACTATCCTTATTGTGACAATTATTCTTACTGCCTGTGGCGGTGGTGGAGGCGGAAATTCCAGCGTGCCCCCAGTCATTGTTGATCCGGGTTCTGGTTGGGTGGCCGGGCAATACGATGATTGGCGTCTAAACACTGTACGTAATGTCTGCGCTAACCCCAGAACTACCGGTGGCTACAGTGATTCTGCAGGTTCTGTGACCGACGAAAATTTTTGGATCCGGTCTTATAGTAACGATACTTACCTTTGGTATTCTGAGCTGCCTGATGTTGACCCTGGTACTGTCAATAATACTGAGGACTATTTTAACCTGATGATCACCGATGGGTTATCGCCCTCGGGCAACTCAAAAGATCAGTTTCATTACAGCCAGAATACTGAAGAATACAACCAATATTACTCAGGCGTGTCTGCTGGCTATGGGGTTCGCTTTTTTATTATTGCCAGTAGCCCGCCGAGAAAAATAATTGTTGGCTATAACGAGCCAAATTCTCCTGCCTCAGAAGCTAATCTGTCACGTGGAGCAGAAATCATCTCAATAGATGGAGAGACGATCGAAGACAGTGACAATGTCGATGCTCTTAATGCCGGTCTATTTCCTGTGGCACTTGGTGAGACCCACACCTTTGTGGTGAGAGATTTAAACGCGACAGAAGACCGTACTTTTACAATGGTCAGTGCAGAGACAACTTCAGTGCCGGTTAAAAATATAACTACATTTGATGTCGCTGGAACAAAAGTCGGTTACTTTACGTTCAACTCTCACATCAAACCCGCTGAGACTCAGCTTATTAATGCGATTAGTCAACTCAAGGCGAGTAATATTAACGAGCTTGTTGTAGATTTGCGCTATAACGGTGGTGGCTATCTTACTATTGCTGCAGAGCTGGGCTACATGGTCGCGGGCGTTATGTCTGAGGGAAGGGTTTTTGATGAGCTGACGTTTAACGACAAATATACCGAACGAGACCCTATTAACAATAACATCATAGACCCCTCAAGGTTTGAGTCGACAGCGGCGGGATTTGATGCACCTAACAACCCCACACCTGCAGGCACAGCATTGCCAGCACTGGGTCTTAGTCGTGTCTTTGTGCTGTCTAGTGGCAGCACCGCATCAGCCAGTGAGGCTTTTATTAACGGCCTGCGTGGTGTGGATGTAGAAGTTATTCTCATAGGGGAAGCGACACGCGGAAAACCCTATGGTTGGTACGCTCTAGATAATTGCGGCACCACCTTCAGCACTATCCAGTTTAAAGGTTCTAACGAGAAAGGCTTTGGTGACTATAGTGATGGGTTCTTCCCGGTTGCCAGCGCGGATCTTTCAGGTGCGGAAATTACTGGCTGTGAAGTGGCCGATGATCTATCCCATGCCTTAGGGGATGCGAACGAAGGTAGACTCGCAGCGGCACTTGGCTTTATCGAAACAGGCGCCTGCCCATCGTCCGAAGCTTTCGGTTTCACCGCTAAATCACCGGGTATACCTCATCCTCTATCAGCTGTGTCTGGCAGATTAATTCAGCCTGAACTGGGTACTGTTGTTAGATAATATTGTCAGGCAGTCGGCTCGTGCCAAAGTCGACTGCCCGCATTGTTACTCCTACTACTTCGCATTAATTTTAACCTATCAGATCTGAACTAATCACGGAAGGTTATTTGCCGATAAGATAATTAATAGCTTCTTTCTTAGGTATACTGGCTTCCAAACTACAATGCGTCTGTACAGTAAACGCGATCAAAACTAGAACGGATAAATGTCAATGGATGGTCAGCCAGCACCGAATAAAAACTATCGTACTTTCGTCTTAATACTGCTAACTGTGGTCTATGGCTTTAATTTTGTTGACCGTCAAATTGTAGGTATTTTGGCGCCCTTTATTCAAGAAGACCTTGGACTCACAAATACACAATTGGGTTTATTGAGCGGACTCTTATTCGCTGTCTTTTATACTCTCGTTGCCATTCCTATTGCTTGGATGGCTGATCGTTATAGTAGGGTAAATATAATATCTATCGCGCTTGCTACCTGGAGTGGTTTTACCGCTTTGACTGGGTTTGCAGGAAATTTTATGCAAATAGGTCTTGCTCGAATGGGAGTAGGAATTGGTGAAGCTGGTGGAAGTCCGCCATCACATTCTATTATTTCTGATATGTATCCTAAAGAAGAGCGAGCAGGCGCATTAGGCGTCTATTCAATGGGGATTCCCTTTGGAATTATGGCAGCTTACTTTATAACAGCATGGATTATAGGGCCATCTCAAGGAGAAACTACAGTTGTTGACTGGAGAAAAATATTTATCTTCCTTGGCGTCACTGGAGTAGGGCTGGCGGTTGTAGTTAAGTTGGTACTTCGTGAACCTGTTCGTGGAGCTATGGAATTTGGTCAGCAAGCAGAAATTGTGAAACCGCCATTCATGGAATCATTAAAAACCTTACTTAAAATACCAGCCTGGTGGGCCATGTGTTTAGGGATAGCCTTTGGCTCTTTTGCATCTTATGCTCTTTCAACTTTCCATACTAAATATTTAATAGCTTTAGATCCTAGTTTCGATTTCCAACACCTTATAATTCTTTTGGGCATTATTAATGGGACAGCTTATGCTGGGGGGGCCTTTTTTGGTGCAAGACTGGCTGACAAATGGGGCAGCAAAGACATTCGTGCATACGGCTGGGTGCCAGCAATTGCCATTGGCTTATGTTTGCCAATAGGGATTGTCAGTTTTTGGGTATCATCAATAGAAGTTAACCTTTTCCTTTCTACATTATTTTTACTTTTCGTAGGGATATATCTAGGACCAAGTTTTGCAATTGCTCAAACCCTGGCTCCTATTAATATGCGAGCCATGTCTACTGCGCTATTTTTCTTTGTTCTAAATATGATTGCACTAGGCGGAGGTCCAACCTTTGCAGGATGGATGATCGACGTCTTTAAAGAAAATTATAACGACTTAGAATCAATGCGTTATGCAATGTCATTAACTTTTTGTGTATTTATTCCTTCAATTATTAGCTTCCTAGTTGTTGCTCGTGTGCTGCCCAAAGATTGGGCAGCAGCGGAAAAGCGCAATGAGGAGTTAGCTAAAAAGTAATTAAACACAATTCGCTATCTCAGTTCATTTCAGTAATGGCTTGATAGGTGAGGTTCTTGAATTCTGCCCGAACTGATTGCGGGTATGGAATCATCTGCATAAGCACAATAGCAGTTAAATTTTCCTTTGGATCACACCAAAAGTCGGTACCACCGATACCTGCCCACCGAAAGTTCCCTTTAGACCCAGAGGCGGTTTTTGGCGCTTCGGTTTTAACGCCAAAGCCTAAACCGAAACCCGTGGTTCCGGCTATTCCAGGTCTTGGATCATATTTTAATTGCATATCGTAGCTGAGTTGATTGCGAGTCATCAGATCAATCGTTGTGGGACTCAGTATCCTGACGCCATTAAGTTCCCCACCGTTAACCATCATCTGGGAGTAGCGAATATAGTCCATCGCGCTACTTACTAGGCCACCTCCTGCAGATAAAAAACTTACATTATTTACAAAGTCGCTGGTTTCGGGACGATCGACCACTTTTAGCTCGCCATCTGCATCTATTGTGTGAAGGGTGCCAAATCGATGGAGTTTTTCTTTAGGAACCTCAAAAAAAGTATCTTTCATGCCTAGTGGAGTAAATAGGCGCTCGGTCATGAATACATCTAAGGATTGGCCAGAAATAGTTTCAATGATTGCACCTAAGACATCGACAGATAAGCTATATACCCACTGGGTTCCCGGCTGATATTGAAGCGGGATAGGCCCAATGGCGGCCACTAAATCATCCAATGTTTCCAGTCGACTCTCTGGAGGATCATTGTTCGCTATGCTGCTAAAATTAAAGTTATTTTGCTCGCCAAACATGGCAATACGATATTGCTGATCGATAGGCGAATCACCAAAGATGCCGTAAGTAAGGCCCGCGGTGTGGCTCATCAATTCCCGAATAGTAAAGGGATGTGTTGCATTGACCAATGCGCCATCGACGAGCACTTTCTTATTCTTGAACGCAGGCAAATATTTCTCAACTGGGTCATCCAACAGAAACTTACCCTCTTCATAAAGAATCATAGCGGCTGTTGTCGCTAAGGGTTTGGTCATTGAATAAATTCGGAACAGCGAATCTTTTTCAATAGCGGCACCGGTATCTATGTCGAGTTTTCCAACTTGTTCAAAGTGAACAATTTTTCCTTTTCTGGCGATAATTGTTTGAATGCCGGCTACCTTACCTTCATCCACATAACGTTGCATGAGCGGCTTAATTTTGGCCAGTCTCTCACTCGACATGCCCACATATTCAGGTTTAGTGCGTTTCAAATCCGCTGCGGCAGCATAAGCTGAACTAAGTATTAATATGGTCAGTAAAAATGTCTTTATTCTCATTACCTATCCCTGTATTTTTTAGATTTAAGATTTTTCATCCCTAAGCTAAGGTTAAACATCTCGGCAACCTAAGTCACTAGTTAAAAAAGCCTGTCGTTTTGTCATTTGAGTCAGTTAAGTGTCAGGTTAACGCATTCAATATCAAGGCGTATTTTTAGAGCCTACCGCCTTAGTAATTTAGTACCCTTGTCGCGTTTAATTCTATCAGAATGACCATTGTTCTTTGTATTTGGGTTGACCAAAGGTATATTTGTACTGATAAACATATTCAATTGCATGTAATAAGGAGTTTCCCAATGTTGAGCGAGTTTAACGGGCTTAGACGATTACCCATAATTTTAATGGTCTTGAGTGTATTTTTTACGCTGACCGTTGCAGCGCAGATGCCTATTTCTAGCGCACCTACAGATGCCGAGGTTTATTTTATCGAACCTAAAGACGGACAAATTTTTGAATCAACTGGCGGTGAGGGAGTTGAGATTAGATTTGGCCTGATTGGTATGGATGTTTCACCTGCGGGTATTGCAGTTCCTAATTCTGGCCACCACCATCTGTTAATAAATCTTGATCAAATACCAAACCTTAGTATGCCTCTTCCAGCGACAGATCAGATACGGCATTTTGGTAAGGGACAAACTAGCACTTGGATAAAGCTTAGTCCGGGGAAGCACAAATTGCAGCTTTTGCTGGGTAACTACGCACATATTCCTCACAACCCTGCGGTGATGTCAAAGGTGATCGAGATAGAAATTAAGTAGATGCAAAGCAATAGCAACATCTTGTGACAGACGTGGTGATGTTTGTAGTTTTACTGTAGTCTGGAAGTAATCCGGCGATCTATCTATAAAAGGAGCTATTCATGGAAGTGACTCAACACCTAGTCCAGCGACGGAAATTTCTAAAAAGGTTTGGCATGGGTGCCGCGGGGGTTTCCGCTGCGGTTTTGCTCTCTAACGGTCTTTCCAAGGCTAAGCAGGGCGGTGACCTAGCCAAAGAAGAGTTAGATAAGCTGTCAGAGAAATATGCCAAGCTTGATAAGCGTTCAAAGCTGATGATGCGAGGGATGTTTGTCTTGCTCGGTATCGATGTGCTGCTGCTGATATAACTTGCAGCGTTCTAAATACTCACTGGCAGAAAGTCTAATTTCTTTAAAAACCTCTTTGAGACTGTCCCAACGCTGGTTGGGCGATGGTGACTATCTATGATTAATACCACCTCGAGAACCTCGATTTTAATGGTTGTTTTGTTTTTTTTAGCCCTAGGCATTGGTGCCTGTGCTGATTGGGGTAATTCTAATCCATTACCAGATTTCAGTATTTACACAGACGTTAAGAAGAAAAAAACTGCTTTCTTTAACTATATCTTTCCTCTGGTTGAAGATCAGAATCAGCTAATAAGAATAGAGCGAGCCAAGCTTCTAGATGTGGCCGGGACAACTATTGAACCCCTAAACAATACTGACCAGAATTTTATTGAAGAGTTGGCTGGATATTACAAAGTTGATATTGATCAGCCTAACAAGACTGTAATTAATAAACTATTACTTAGAGTCGATGAAGTGCCCGCTTCTTTGGCGCTGGCTCAGGCTGCCATGGAATCTGCTTGGGGCACCTCACGCTTCGCTGTTCAGGCAAACAATTTATTTGGTCAATGGTGCTATCAAGAGGGTTGTGGTCTGGTTCCGCTGAGACGAAACCCAGGGTCCAAGCATGAGGTAGCCGAATTTGACAGCGTCAGTGATGCTATTAGGTCTTACCTTCGCAATATAAACACTCACAGGGCTTATAGCGACTTGCGCGAGCACCGATCAAGTTTACTTAGTCAAGGCAATCTCGTCAGCGGCCATCTTTTGGCCGAAAATTTGATTGAATATTCGGAGCTTAGAGAAGCCTATGTTCATGAGATTCAGGCCGTGATAAGAATCAACAAGCTAGATCAATACGACGCTGGCTTAATAGAGTGATTTGTCGGTTAGGAGAAATCAATCATTTGATGGCGCCAGCATAGTCTGAAGTTCGCCGCTCTCAATCAAGGCTCTTAGGTCGCTAGATCCACCAATCAGCATACCTTTTACAAATATAATCGGGAAAGTAGGCCAGCCGGTCCACATCTTAAGTGCGTTGCGTCGCCGCCATTGTTTAAAATAGCTACCGTATTCAAGATAGGTATATTCTATGTTTAGTTCGTCTAAGACCTTGCGTGCTCTTTTCGGTGCAGGATTTTGCGACATACCGACCACCACAATGGTATTATTAGAGATAGCTTGCTGTACCTCAGTGACGATGTCGAGATGATTTTCTGCTAGCACCTTCTGGATGCTGGGATGTATCTTATTGGTCTCTAAAATAGGTCTATTCATTGGCAGCCATCTTCCTTTGATAAGAGTTTATCGCGTGGATTTTATATTCTGGGCCCAAGCATAAAGGATTGTTAAGAGTAGCAGTAAGAATTACTGACGAATATGTGAAAATTTATGGTAGATTTGCCTATCTGGGCAGACGATTTATTATGTTGAGTTGGCATGTTGAGTGTTGAGGTGTTTTTATCCTTCGTCTAAAAAATAGTTATAATTAATTAAAGAGTGGCAGGTATATGAGTGATTTGTCGAGAATAGTGTTAGTGACCGCAGGTGGTTCTGGAATAGGGCTCGCTATCGCAAAACATTTTGCGGCTAGGGGGTACAGGGTTCATATCTGCGATATCGCACAGCAAGCAATTGATGTCTTGAAGTCTGAGCACCCTGATATTACTGCAACATGCGCCGATGTTTCCCAAGTAACGCAGGTAGACAAAGTTTTTGATGACCTTCAGAGGCTTCATGGCGGGCTTGATATATTGGTCAACAATGTTGGTATAGCCGGCCCTACTGCAGCCGTCGAAGATATTCTTCCTGAAGACTGGGATAATACGATTAATATCGATTTAAATAGCATCTTCTACGTCACTCGGAAAGCCGTCCCTTTGTTGAAGAAATCCAAGGGTAACATGATCAATATGTCTTCTAATGCGGGCTTATTTGGTTTTCCTCTACGTTCCCCCTATGCAGCTGCAAAGTGGGCGATTATTGGATTAACTAAAACTTGGGCAATGGAGCTTGGGCCTCATGGGGTGAGAGTGAATGCTATCTGCCCAGGAAGCGTTAATGGCCCGCGTATTGATCGAGTTGTTGATCTGGATGCAAAGACCAGGGGCGTCTCATCCCAGTCTATTAGGGATGTTTATTTACGTCAGAACTCATTAAGAGTTTTTGTGGAGGCAGAGAACATTGCCGAAACCATTGATTTTCTATGCTCGAAATCTGCCCAGCATATCAGTGGGCAGGCGATCCCTATTGATGGGCACACCGAAGGTTTATCTAATTGGTTGGATTGATCTGTAACAGAAATTAACACTAGTTTTAGGAAGAATTTATGAAAGCGGGATGGTTTGAAAAGTTTGGTGAGGCGGAAGACGTTATTAAGGTAGGTGAGCAGCCAAAACCTAGTGTTGGTGTTGGGCAGGTTCTGGTGAAACTCGCCACCAGTGGAGTGAACCCTTCAGACGTTAAAAAACGCGCTGGGGCCTTTCCCAACTTGCTCGATAATGGACTAGTGATTCCACACAGCGATGGTGCCGGAACCATTGAATCTGTCGGCAAAGGTGTACCTGAGAGTCGAGTAGGACAACGAGTATGGGTTTATCAGGCCCAATATGGACGCTTGCTGGGTACTGCAGCAGAGTATATAGCTCTGGACGCAAACCGAGCCGTAGCCTTGCCCGACAATACAGACTTTACTGTTGGTGCCTGTTTAGGTATTCCAGCTATGACTGCACATAGGTGCGTTCATGCTGACGGAGATGTTAGAGGTAAGACCATCTTGGTTACCGGTGGCGCCGGACGTGTTGGCTATTATGCAATACAGTGGGCAAAAATGGCCGGGGCAACAATTATTGCGACTGCCAGTAATGCAGCAGATAAGGCATTGTGTATTGAGTTAGGCGCTAGTCAGGTGGTGAACCACCGACAGCCAAACTGGTCTAAACAGGTATTGCAAGCAACTGAGGGCAAAAAGATTGATCGGGTGGTTGATGTTGAATTTGGCGCCAACTTACCAGAAGTTCTAAACTGCATCGCCCCTAGTGGCGTTATTGCAACTTATTCATCCACTCAGGTCCAACAACCGTCACTGCCTTTCTTACAGATGATGTTCATGGACCTTACCCTTCGCATGGTGATCGTTTATGCCATGCCAGAGACTGCAAAAGAACAGGCTATAAATGATATTACCGTCGCTCTAGCTTCGGAAGCCTTACGCCACAGAATTGCCCATGTAATGCCCTTAGACAGCTTGAGTCATGGACATAAACTTATTGAACAGGGTGGTTTTGGCGGCTGTGTCGTCATCTCAATGGAGTAACTAGAATAATGACTCTATCCTATAAGTGTATTAACCGGCTGACTGTTTATTGCCTGATACTGATGTCGAGTGTCAGCTTAGCGATAGATATTCCAGAGCTTTCTGATAGACCTCAACTGCAGATAAATGACAATGCCATTATTGTTGGTCAAAAATCTGAGGATAGACAAACAGAATCGTTTTTGGGTGTGCCCTTTGCTCAGCCACCTATAGGTGAAGGCCGATGGGCACCGCCCAGACCTATGGAGGCTCCCACTGGTATTTATAAGGCAGATGAATTCCCTGCCGCTTGTATGCAGGGTGACCACATCACTACATGGTATAAGGGGGTGGCAGAGAGCTTTGGTGGCGACCCTCAACTTATAACCCACCCCAGGGTAAATGAAGACTGTCTGTACCTTAATATCTGGCGTCCAGTTAATACGTCTGATAGCCCACAGGTGCTGCCGGTCATCGTTTATATTCATGGTGGCAGCAACAAAGGCGGCTGGTCCTACGAGCCCAATTATATAGGCCATAAATTGTCCGCCAAGGGCATTATTGTTATTTCTATTGCTTATCGACTAGGGGTGTTTGGGTTCTTTTCTCATCCAGCAATTGAGCAGTCTAATTTTGGCCTGCTGGACCAAATTAGCGCTCTGCAATGGGTCAATAACAATATTGTCGCTCTCGGGGGTGATGCTCAGCGAATCACTGTAATGGGTGAGTCGTCAGGAGCAAATAATATAGACTACCTCATGACCTCGCCTGCCGGTAAAGGTCTATTTTCCAGAGTCATTCATCAAAGCGGTGGTTCGTCCTTAACTAATCGTGGGATCCCTGCGGTTCATCTAAAAGTTGGCACTAGCTTCGCTCATCAGGCTATAGGATCAAATGTTAATGATCCTATAGCCGCACTTAGAAAACTGTCTGCAGAGGAGATTTTGACTACTTCCACTAGGGTGTTCAAAGATCATTATTTTGACCCTGTGGTTGATGGCCATAGTGTTTTAGAGCCCATTATGGATACCATAAAAGCAGATAAAATGCATTCCTTTGATCTATTAATAGGGTCTAATAATGATGAATGGTTAATGTATACGGACGCGCAACCGGACATTGACGGCTGGTTGGAGCGTGAGGTAGCAGAGCCCGATGCCGCTGCGCTGAAACAAATGGTAACCAATGAAACTGACGATAGACGTAAGTTAGATTTACTAAGAACCGCAAAATATTATGTGTGTCCCTCACTAGTGCTTGCAACTGAGGTCTCCAGCCTCGACCGCCAAGCCTGGGTTTATCATTTCACTCGTCAGCGAGAGGGAAAACTCGCCGCAACTATGGGTGCATACCATGGTGCCGAACTGCCCTATATCTTTGATACTCACGATGACTGGTTGCCCACAGTAGGGATTGACCATAGGCTGACTAACATAATGCAAAGTTATTGGGCCAATTTTGCCGCCACAGGTAACCCTAATCAATCGGGCTTGGCTGAGTGGCCTCGGTATAATAGAGACTCGCAAAAAGTCCAGTCGATTGGTGACACCCTTTACTCGTCTGTCCATGGCAGTAAGCCACTCTGTGATTTTTTATCACCCAACTAAAGCCCCGAGGATTATTAAATATATGATCTTATATAAAGGCATTAGCCACCCTTCACTGTGCGATGTCATGGGTCACATGACCACACGGCACTATGTTGCCATGTTTGACGACGCATCCTACCACCTGCTGTATGCCATTTTTGGCTGGTCTGGCGAGCACGCCAAAACTGAGGGCACAGGGTGGGCAGATGTGCGGCATGTCATTGAGTATCTTGACGAAGTTGCCGAGGGAGACTTGCTGGAAATCACCGGAAACCTAGTTAAAATAGGTACTAAGTCAATAACAGTGTTGTATACCATGCATAATCTTGGCAAAGGTACCAAGGCTGCAACCTTAGAGAGTACCAGCGTCTTCTTTGATCTAAGTGCAAGGTTGGCTATTCCAATAACTGATGAAATGAGGGTTGCTGCGATGTCGCATTTAGACAGAGGAGCGAACTAGGGCGTTAAGGTACTAAAGCTATAATACGGATAAGGTCAGTCTATGTACCAAGGAGTCTATACTCTAATCGGGCAAGAGTTGAGCATGTTTACCCGCAAGCTAGAGGCACAACTGCTTTATCAAAATATTCCCTACAAATGGCAATACAAAACCCTTGAGAGTGCAGCAGCTATTGATGCCCGGGCGGGAACACGCTTTGTCCCCCTGTTGCAAACCCCAGATGGCTGGCTGTTAAACGACACTATTAGCATTGGCCCTATGCTACATGACCGCTTTAGTGGTTATCCGGTAATACCTAAGGGCCCAAACCAACGCAGCGCCTGCTTTGTGCTTGAAGATCTTTTTAACCACTGGTTACCCCGTCACGCCCTGCATTCGCGTTGGTGCTATCCAGATAATGTCACTTCTGCTGGCAAAAACTTTGGCATAAACCTCTTATTAGGGCGCTCCATAGACAGTCCTACCACCGATGCGGAAGAACAACAGATCGCTGATGTTGGTGAGATGATGTACAACTCCTTTGGTGCCAGTGCTTGTGTGGTTCAAGGGGCGGGAGATGATCAGTCAGAGGCCATGAAGAAAGACTTTGGCGTTTTTGTGGGCCTTTTGGTGAATCACTTTAATAAGCACGACTTTTTGTTGGGTAATCGCGCCTGTCTGGCCGATTTTGCCTTGGTAGGACCTTTCAAAGCACATTTTTTGCTCGATCCAGAGCCAAAAGCTTGGCTGGGCGATAACTTGGCTTTATTTGAAGGCTATGTCGACCGCGTTTGGCAGGCAGCTAAAGCCGACGCCCACTGGTTAGCCGAGGATGAGCTTCCAGATACAATTCACCCAATATTTGACTATGCCCAGCGCACCTACCAACAATTTGCTGCTAGCAGCATTGGAGCTGCGCAACGCGGTGACAAGTTCTTTGATTTAGATGTTGGCTATGGCCCCTTTACGGCTAGGTCAATGAAGCGCCTGGAGAAGGCAAGACTTCATGTGCGCGAGGAACTACTGCGCTGTGCTGCTGAAGAGTCGTCCATCCACAGCACAGGGATTCTGGACTATTATCTGACAGGCTGATCAACCCTGTTGGTTATCAATTCTCTACCTGTAAAATATAATTAGCCACAGCTAGCTGTGTTTCGGCATCTAGATAATTTTGTGCCGGCATCTCAGGATAGTCTGCACGCATGGAGGTTGGTGCATTAATATAGTTAACTAGGGCCTCAGGGCGGTTAGCATATAACGCCTGAATCTCCATCACCGATGGGCCGATTAACCTGCCAGCATAGGCATGACAACCAGTGCAAACACCAAGGTAGGCAATTTCCCCCCGCTCAGAGGGGTCGATAACTCTTGGTTCAGCACCTCCAACTAAGAGATAAGTGTCAATATCGTCGGTATTGGTAAAGTCGCAATCTTTGAAATCATCAATGCCAACGGTTTTGTAGCGATGACGATTGATAATACAACTGCCTTCGGAGGGGCCAATTTGGAAGATGTCGACATCCCCCGTATGTAGCTCGGATAAGGCAAAGGCTTTGATTTCATCAATAGTGTCATAGCCGTTGTTGAGCATCACGTTATCGAGAATCATCACCCTATCAGCATTGGGATCAGACTCTGGGTCAAGAGTTAGATTAGCTGCATTGCCATGGTCGGTAATTAAAATGCCAGCGGTTTTGTGGTTGCTGATAATATTGCCTTCGACCACCACATCGTCTGCGGCCATAATTAGGATACCCGTGCCGGCGGGAATGCCCGCAACGGTAGAGCCTGGGGCGCCAAAGTTGGCTGTGTTGTTATCAAGAATAAAGTTGTTACGAATTATCACATCATAGGTGTCTTTGATGGGCAGACCCGGAGTAATAAATGCCAAGATGCCCCCGGTATTATGATGAGTGAGGTTGTGCTCAACAATAGCGTGGCGGCTGTTTTCGATTTCGATACCGGCAACACTATCAAAGACCTCGTTATAGGCCACATGAATATTGTCGCTCATGCCCACATAGATTGCTGCGTCGGCAATACCAGACACTACGTTGTGTTCAATTAAACCGTTTTTGCCTAGCTGGGGGAAAATACCATAAATACCTGTGTCGATAATCAGATTATTGCGAATCTCAAAATTATTCCCAGCTTGACTCATAATGCCATTGCCCTTGTAGTTAATAATTTTGAAGTTTTCGATAACAATGTTGTTGCCTGAAAAGAGAATAGCGTCATTAAGCTTTTTCAAACCATCAAGAGTTGCACGCTCCCCTTCCACAATAACGCCAAGTAGATGTATGTCGTCTTTGTCTATGTAAACCGTCTCTGAATAAGTGCCTGGCATGACCTGAATACTGTCCCCTGACTGTGCTAACTCAACCGCAGCCTGGATAGAGTCGCCGGGGTTAATTACATGAGTTGTGCCCTCCGTGGCACGCATCTTCACTGCGCCGCTCGACGTAGTATTTGCCTGCGAGTCTGCTACATAACCACCGCTATAGCTTTTACCCCCCTTACTGCTGGTAATGGTTATCGACTCATTACTGCTGCCTAAATACCAGCCGACGGCAAAGGTGATGACGGCAAGGCTAATAGTCAAGATATTAAGTTTTTTCATGTGTATTCTCCATGTGCTTAAACGGTAGGCCAGAGGGCAACCGCTTGGGCGTGCCAGGAATTAGGCTTTCATCGCTGAGTGTTTTCATAAAGTCTACCAGTTGATCAATTTCATTACTGGTTAAATTGGGTTCTGATATGTGCCAGTGTAACAATAAGTCTTCATCTGCGGGTACTGCATGACCGCGGCCGCCGGTGTAAAACTCCACCGCCTCACGTAGGGTTTTAAAACGGCCCGAGTGCATATAAGGTGCTGTTTGGGCGATGTTGCGCAGAGTCGGCACCTTAAAACCACCGCGCAACAGCTTAGAGTTAAAAGTTTCCTCCGCACCAGTATCTCGCGGCAGTCCTTCGGGCTCGGGAGTGCCAATGACGGCCACCTGTTGGTTGGTGAACAAAGGCGGTGTATGGCATTGGGAGCAACGGGCGACAAAAGACCTAAACACGTTTAAACCGGCAATCTCATCGTCATTTAAAGCCTTATGGTAGCCATGGGCATACCTGTCATAGCGACTATTTAGGGACACAAGAGAGCTTTGAAATGCGGTTAATACCCTGATTACATTGGCAACTGAAATAGCGGCGGCTTGCCTGGGAAAGGCCTGCTCAAAAAGTCGCTTATACGCGCTGACACCGTTCAGGCTAGACATTAACTGTTCTGGCGTGTTGCCCATTTCATGGGCGCTAAACAGAGGACCAAGTGCCTGTTCTTCAAAGCTACTAGCTCGCGCATCCCAGAAGAAAGACGATAAAAATGTGCTGTTCCACAATGTGGGTGCTGATCGCTTTTGGACTTGACCTTTAATACCCATACTGCGCCCCATGGCATCGCTAAATCCCTGATTGGGATTGTGGCAGGTCGCACAAGAAAGACTGTTGTCGGCAGATAAGATGGGATCAAAAAATAACAAACGCCCCAAATCAATTTGCTCAGGACTGAAGCCGTCCCGAGCTTCGGGCAATGCAGTTTTCAGCCCACCGATGCCACTATCTTGAAGAGAGTCATAAAGCTGATACATGTGACGAAGTAAACAACGATTGTCATCACTCAGTCTAAAACTGGGTGGGCAGGTGTCAGTTAACTCGATAGCGGCGAGTTCCGAGGCAGAGGCAATAGGCACGGAAAAAATACCGCCAAAAAACAGCGCTGGGGCGATTAACCAAGCACCATATTGGAGTTTCAGCAGTAACGTTTTACCCATTATTAGACACCAACGTCTTTATTTTTATTGCGCTTATCTCTATTGGAGGACAGGTCGTATTTTAGTCAGCCACTATATTGCCATAGGTCAGCTCATAAAGCTTTAGTGGCTGTTGGTGAAAGGGTGGAGGATGTGGCCACTCAAAAGTATCTAGATTATCGGTTTTTAAATACAACATTACACAGGCTTTCTTCAGCATCTTTTACCCACAAATATCTAACTGTAAAACGCGAGTATGGAGCATAGACAAGCAAGTTTATAAGGTGGATGTCAAATCAATCAAAGCTAATCCCCGACTTTACTTGCTTATTACTAATTGGGCATTTATCTTTCATAGTCAGTTTGATCACTTTATTCAGTAGCGGAGAAGGATACCCATAAAACAGTTATAAACTATACCTTTTATCTCGTTGTTTCATGCATTCTCGACTGAACAATGACCCTATACTGAGGAGTTCAAACTTACTTTTCAAGGCCTTTCCATGACGACACTATTTTCTCAACCGCTAAGCTTACCCTGTGGTGCTGAGCTGCCAAATCGCTTAGCTAAGGCTGCGATGACTGAGGGTTTGGCTACCGCTGAAGGAATACCGACAGAAGAACTTGAGCGCCTGTATGGGTTATGGAGTGACGGTGGCGCAGGTATGTTGTTGTCGGGAAATATTATCATTGATCGTGACCATTTAGAGCGTCCTGGCAATGTAGTTATCGATCAGGCGCCCAATCAACAAATGCAAGAGGCGCTAGCGCGCTGGGCTAGAGCAGCGACACGCAATGGCAATCATTTTTGGGCTCAAATAAGCCATGCTGGTCGTCAGACGCAAAAAATAATTAATCCAAATCCTAAGGCGCCTTCGTCGGTCAAATTGGGTCTGCCTGGAGGTCAATTTGGTCAGCCGGTGGCGCTGACGGTACTCGAGATAGAGGATATTGTGCGCCGTTTTGGTGTTTGTGCTGCAGCCGTTAAAAAGGCTGGGTTTACCGGCGTGCAGATTCATGCCGCTCACGGTTATTTGTTATCACAGTTTCTTAGTCCACGCAGCAATCAGCGCAGCGACGAGTATGGCGGTGACCTTGCTAATCGCGCACGGGCCTTATTGGCCGTGGTGGCTTCAGTAAGAGCTGCTGTGGGGGCGCACTTTCCGGTGGCTGTTAAGCTCAATAGTGCCGATTTTCAAAAGGGCGGGTTTGCCTTTGAAGAGAGCCTCCAGGTCGCACAGTGGTTGCAACAAGCAAGTATTGATCTAATTGAAATTTCAGGCGGAACTTATGAGCAACCAAAGTTGCTGGGTCTGGCTGGCATGGAGGAGGAAGAGACTCAAAATGTGGTTCAGTCAAGCATGATGCGTGAGGCATATTTCGTTGATTTTTCAGTAGCAATGCAAGAAAAAGTCACTATCCCTCTGATGGTGACTGGCGGTTTTAGGCGGCGTGTTGCGATGCAGCAGGCAATCGAAAGTGGTGGCGCCGACGTCATTGGTCTGGGCCGACCCATGTGTGTGATGACGGATGCGCCCAATCAACTATTTAATGGGTTAGACGAATTACCTCGCTATGAAAACTCTTTGTCACTGTTCCCATCGTGGTTAGCATGGCTCGGTAAGTTAAAAATATTGCGGGCGATCGCGGGCTTTGCAGTGCAGTATTGGTACTATGGTCAAATCGACTCTATTGGCCGCACTGGCTCTGCGGACTTAAAATTAACCGTGTTTGAGGCGACCAAAAAAACTATGGCTTTGCAAAAAAAGTTAACAAAAAAATAATATTTGCTCCAGCGGGTAGATTTCTGCAGGCTTGATCGGCAGGCACTGCAATATACAATATTTTTGGTACCTCTTTTAGAAAATTCTAGGGTGACCATCTAGTCTCTAAATTCCTCTGCTGGGCTAACAATTAGCTGGCACTAAGTGCTAATCTCAATCAGGCCTGCTGAACTGAAGTTAGTTAACGAAAATTTTTACTGAAAGGAAGATAAGATGAGAATGATACTTTTTGGCCTTTTATTAGTGTTAATCACACCCGTCACCAGTGCGGAATTTTCCCGGACCTATATCGACCAGCACCCTTTACAGGTTGCCAATGTCAATGGCGTCGACATTGGATATCGCTTAATAGGTGAGTCGGTCAAACCCAAAGTAGTCATAATTATGGGTCTTGGCGCGTCTAATGTAGTATCGGGGGATAACTTAGTTCGAGGCATAGAGCAAGCTGGTTATCAGCTAGTACTCTTTGATAATAGAGATACTGGCGCGTCAACACGCTTTGATGACTGGGGCCAACCTTTAGTCTGGTGGCAATTACTTAAGCTCAAATTAGGCTTAGGGGTTAGCGCCCCTTACACCTTAGGTGATATGACTGCTGACACTGTGGCATTAATGGACTGGCTGAATATTAAAGATGCGCACATCATAGGCTTTTCCATGGGCGGCATGATTGCCCAAAAAATGGCCGTGGACCACCCCGAACGAACCAAGAGTCTTACCTTAGTTATGACCACCACCGGGGCGAAACATCTGCCGCCACCCACTGAAGAAGCAGCAAAATTATTAGCTAATCTAGCATCAGGAGAAGCTGCGCAAGAACGTGCTACTGCCTTTCGTGAGCGGGGTTTTTATACAGAATCGATGCCAAGGCAAATGATGGCAATTTTTAAGGATGGCGATCGTTCTGCGGCAGTGCGGACTATTATGAATGACACTCTTGTCGTGCATGGACAAGATGACATTCTAATACCGCCGGCTCATGGTGTTTATACTGCAGAAATCATAGAGAACTCCGAGTTAGTCATTTTCCCGGGAATGGGCCACAATGTTCCTGACTTAGTACTACCTGAATTTCTAACCCGGGTCATAGGGCACTTTAGCGTCGCGGAAATGGCCTCCGGCAGCCGATAAAATGTAAGATGAATGTCTAGTTTGAATGTTCAAACGCAATCGAGGGAGAGAAAAATATGTATTACGGAGAGAGGCTAAACAGCATTAGTCACTTGGTGGGTTCGGCTCTTGCTTTGGTGGGGCTGGGATCCTTACTGACGGTCAGCATTAGCATTGCAGACCCTTGGGTTATTACTAGCTTTACTGTCTTTGGGCTTTCGTTGGTGCTGATGTATACAATGTCTACCCTATATCACAGCTTTCGCCCTACTAACCTGAAGCGCCTATTCCAGCTATTTGACCATATTTCAATTTACCTTTTAATCGCAGGGACTTATACGCCTTTTATGTTGGTTAGCCTGAGAGACGGCAGCGGCTGGTCGATTATGGTGGTTATTTGGGCTTTGGCTCTGGTGGGTATTTTGTCGGAAATATTTTTGTCAGGGCGTCTAGTTAAAGTCAGTCAAATGGTGATCTATTTTAGTATGGGCTGGGCCTGTGCTCTGGATTTTTCAAGTCTTAAACTGGCTTTAGACGTAACGGGCTTTCAGTGGCTAGTGGCTGGTGGGGTAGCCTATACAGTTGGCGCGGCTTTTTATATTTTAGATAAGGTCACTAATCTAAAACACGCGCATGGCGTTTGGCACTTTGCTGTGCTGAGTGGATCAGTATGTCACTTTGTATCTATAGTAGGTTACGTACGTTGAACGGCTAAGTGTCGACGGCTTACAACAAAGAAGGGAGCTGTCACCAGCTCCCTTTGATTCCCCAGACTACTTTATTTTGAGGCCTAAAAGGTATAGCGCATTCCAAGCGTCGCTGTGCGTGCTTTGTTCGGTCGAGCACCCTTAGGTTGGCGAGCAACAATGTCAGATTCATCAGTTACGTTTTCAACCTTTAGATAAACACCTAATCGATCGTTAACTTGATAGTGACTGGCGATATCTAAGACGGTAGAGGCGTCGGTTTTCTCAAAACCTTCACAGCTGGCCTTAACACAAACGGCGTCCACATAATTAATAGCAGCATTAAGCCGGTAGGCTCCATGTTCTAAACCTACCGTTAGGGATAGTTGATTCTGAGGAATGTATGGGATTGGATCCCCTTTAGCCACAGCGCCAAAGAACTCGCCGTCAAAGGTGCTCTCAAATTCAGCATTAGTATAAGTATAGGCCAGTGATAGGGGCATGTTCGTCATATCACTTAAGGGGTAGTTATTGACGAACTGAAACTCCAGTCCCTGAACCCTTGCCTCACCACCATTAAATTGATCGCCAATAACGCAGTCGCCGGTACTTGATGAGGCTGTACATTCACCGACTAAATTGGCGTAGTCACTAGAAAAAGCAATCAGTTCAATCAATAAGTCGTTTTGTTGATAACGGCCACCAAACTCAAGATTAAGAGCATCTTCTTCTTCGACACCCTCAGTAGTAGTTGGCGCGCCAAAGCCGTTATAGGCTCCAGCCAATAGTGACAGATTATCACTAAGGTTGTAGATAATCCCGATGCTTGGTAACACAGCTGATACTTGATTTGATTTCAGGCTAGGACTCTCATTTCGAGGAAGTTCAGACCAGTCGCGACGTTCAAGGTCAATGTCTTCGAATCGAACACCAGGGGTGACAATAAGGTTGCCAAAGGTAATGGCATTCTTAATATAAAGGGCTAAGGCTTCAGCTTCAACAACACGGTTATTTTTACTACCGCCAGTGATACCAATTGAATCTAGCACCAGTGTTTGGTTGATTTGCGTATATTTATCTGACCGCTGTAATCTATCTTCTTCATCTTGGTGATAGCGCACACCTAATTCTATGTCCTGTGACACTGCATCACCTTCGAGCAGCCAATCGATTTTAACGGAAAGTCCTCGAGAGTAGTATTCACGATTATTGTCTTTAATCGCTACATCGCCCTGAGCACTATCGCCGCCCAATAAAATTCCCTGGAGGGATGCATCGGAGTAATTGGTAGTGCCATTATTGAGGTCGGCAATGATATTCTCAGGACCTACACCGGCTAACTTATCAAGCTTATACCAGCTTCTGGCATGCTCATTATTGTAAGCGGTTGTAGTTATACTCGTGCGATCGTTTAGCGTGAATTCATGACGCAGTATCAGCTGCTTGTGTGTAGCCACCATGAGGTCGCTTTGAGACACTGAGTAGCGGCGATAGGGGTCTACCTTAAAGTCTGCATCGGTAATACCTAAATAACTTTGGTTCGAGTCTTGGTCGGCATATTGATATTTCATTTCTAACGCGTGGCGAGAATCGTTTGGCGCATAAGATAATTTCAATGTGTAATCTTTGATGTCTAAGCCTGTATTACTGGTACTGCCATCGATCGATTGAAATCCATCGCTCTTCCATTGATGAGTCTCTATGAGATAGCCAAAACCATTACTATTGGTTGAACCGTAGGCAGCATGGACTCTTGTCGTAGAATCTTGGCCAATTTCTGCGATGACCTTGCCCTCAGTTTGCTCTGGGATAGGGGTCGAAATCATATTAATGGCACCGCCAATGGTATTAGGACCCTCAGTTATTGCGGCCGGTCCCTTTAATACCTCCATACTGTACATTCTGCCGGCAGTAGGGAAATAATACGCGCTGGATGCTGCATAAGGTGCGGGCGCTATGGGCACACCATCTTCCAATAGCATAATGCGACCGCTGCGTTCGGTCTGCACCCCTCGAATTCCAATGTTGGGCCGCAAACCATAACCGTCTTCAAGTTGGAGGTTAACACCGGGGACTCGGCGTAAAATTTGCTGAATATCCGCATAGTTAAAAATCTCTAACTCGGCATCGGAAATAAAGTGAGCAGAACCGGGCATCATCCGAGCACGTTCCTTATTGCCAACGATAGTGATTTCTTCAAAAAACTGGGCTTTCTCTACGTGATCTGAATAGCAATGAGAGGCAGAGATAGAGGCCGTTATTGCAACATAAGTCAATGAAAGTTTGAGGGGCTTGAGCATGATAATCCTTTAGGTGTAAATTTTATGTTAATGGGAAACTGAGCTCACTCTCGCCCATGAGAAAAAGCCGTAAACTGAAAACGCATTTTACTGACATTTGCTGTTAATGCAAGTAATTATCATTATCATTATCATTATCATTATCATTAAGACGTAAAGGATTAGCAGCTTAGTATTTTTAGCCGTGACTTGATTGTTGCGTAGGTGTGGGATTTAAGTTTGCTGCGCATCAGGTAAATGTTCTTCGGCATGCAAGATTGTTCCGACCGGTGCGGCTGCAGCCTGCAGGGTGCTCTGACCTTTGTATTCTGCAGGCAATGCCGGAATAGTCAGTACACGCCAAATACTGAGTGTCGCCAATACTAGTAGGCTCGCTCCAATGAGTACGAAGAAGCTTTGTAAGCCAAAGAGGCTTAGCCAAAAGATAGCGGTAATCGGACCAGTAATTGAGGTTAGCCCGCTGATTAAAATAATCGTACCACTGGCGGGCACAATCTCAGCAGGCCGCAGGTGGTCGTTAGTGAAGGCAACGACGATGGAATAAAGTGATAAAGAGCAGCCGCCAAATAAAAACGAAAGGCCGTAAAGCCATGGTGAAGCCTGATTAATAAAGCTAATGATTATGGCAATAAAGACAGCTGTCAAACTAGAAAGTCCGATTACCCAGCGACGATCTATGCTGTCAGAGAGTTTCCCTAGTGGCCACTGTAAAATCATTCCGCCGGCCATCATTGCACCCATAAAATTGGCTATTTGATACACTTCAAAGCCTAATTTAGCCGCGTAAACAGCGCCCATACCAAACAAGATACTGGACACCCACTGCGATAGAATAATCGCCGTCACTCCCATGGGCGTCCGATGCCAAAGATGACTAATTGTCACCCGTTCGGTCTCTTCAATGGGCGGTGTAATCACGATTGACAAAAGAATGGGGACGGCGGCAACGCTTACCATGACAGAAATTAGAATAAAGAGGGTGAAGCCGGCTGGGTCAGCCAGGTTCAACATAAACTGTCCAGCGCAAATTCCCGTTAGCAATATGGTTGTATAAATAGAAAGAATGCGCCCACGATTAGCATTGCTAGATGACTGATTTAACCAACTTTCAGACACTACATAAATGGTCGAAAATGCAAATCCAGTGAGCAGTCTCATAAGGGCCCAGACCCAAGGATTTACGTAAAGAGCATGTACAAGAATAGTAATCGAAGCAACAGCCGAAAGGGCGGCAAAAATCCGAATGTGACCTACCCGCTGAATCATCCTTGGCGTTAGGAGCGAGCCAGCTAAAAACCCAGCGAAATAACATGACATCAGAAGGCCAATCAAAAGGTCGTCAAAGCCCTCTAATTCGGCGCGCACCCCGAGTAAACTGCCTTGCACACCAATTGCTAGGCCAATCAGAGAGAGGCCTGCAAATAGCGGCCAAATAGCGACAACGGTTCTGACTAGCATGAAAAAAATAGCTCCATTAAATTGGCGCTAATGTACGCTCAAAATCAAATATTACAAAGTAAAATTTATGGTCATTTCAAGAAAACCAATGCGTTTATTTTACCATTAATTCAATCGCATTTTAAGGGCCAAGTTTTCTCAGAATTTCATAAAGCTAAATTCCATTTCTTTCGGGTTCCTGTAGGGTCAAATCAAAATGCTTACTGGAAGATTTCTCTGGCTCTCCATCCTTCAGAAGCATATTTACAATCACATCTTCTCACCTTGGCTCAATATTGGTTGATGGTGATCCCAGGACTCAAAAAATGATCGAAGTGTTTGAACCTTATGTTTTAAGCCTAAATGCAGTGCGACTTATCTGAAAAAAAGCGCATTCCGGCCATTTTTCAACGCCATGCTGGGGCCTGTTTTAGCCAGGTCTATGTTAATGTTACCAAGCCACAATCGAAGAGATTGACGGCGCTTGGATGATTCAGCAAGACTTTCCTATGGGTCCCTTTGGGGTGATTGACCTGTTTGGACTCAAGGATATTTGTGATAGCTGGAAAACCTCGACTTAGGTTTGACTATGAACAGGACAAAGTAAAGGTAATGACCCCGATCACGCCCTACATAGAGCGAGGAGAATTGGGCGTAACATCCAACAAAGGTTTTATCAATATCTAAACCCGAGTTATCAGCTTAAGGGCTTTTTGGAGCGCTCACAGAGTAATTGCTGGGTAGCCTAGGTAGCGCTGCATTAACTAAAAATTGCCTATTACTAGCGGCCAATGAAGTTGTCAGTGCAGAGGTTGTCGATGGAGCCTGAAAGGTCGCAATGAGCGTCTCAAAGGGTCCTTTTGACCTATTGAACTCAGTGGGCGGCGAGAGCTACCTGGCCCCGATGGATGTCAGATTAGTGACCGATTGTTTGATCAAGCAATAGCCTACACGGTTAAGACCTATGTTGAGGCAATGGCTTATTCTGTTTCTATTAATCCGAAAATACTCTACGCCGTCGAGTCTTAGCTTGTTCCTACAATCCGGACTCGGTATCCTGCACATCTTATTTTCGAAATTGGGTTTTTATGTCGTCTGAGGATTTGCCTGCTATAGAACATCGGGTTCGTGAGTGGCTCGAGCATTTTGTGGTGGGATTAAATTTATGTCCGTTCGCGCGGCCCGTGGTGGCGTCTGACCGATTGCGGATTAAGGTTTGTGAATCGGTGGAAACTGAACAAATTATGCATAGATTTCTCACCGAATTGGACCTTATTCAAAGTTCATCTGAGTCGGATATCGCTACTACCTTGCTAATAATACCTAATGCGCTAGCGGAGTTTGATGTATATCTTGATTTCATTGATCTGGCGGAAGGGTTGCTGAAAGAGTCAGGACTTGAGGGGGTCATTCAACTGGCTAGCTTTCACCCCAGATATCAATTTGATGGAGAGCCTGAAGATTCGGCCAGCCATTTCAGTAATCGCTCTCCCTATCCATTAGTTCATTTTTTACGCGAAGATATGATGGCTCGCGCCTTGGGTAGCTTTCCTAATCCAGAGACAATTCCGACAAAAAATATCAATAGATTAGAATCTATCGGTCGAGAGGAAATTGAACGGCGTTGGACGCAGCTAACAGGCGCTAATCCGGAATGATAGATTACGATGTGATCATTATTGGCGGCGGTGCTGCTGGACTATTCTGCGCTTTTACGGCAGGTCAGCGCGGCCAATCGGTACTGATACTTGATAGCAGTAATAAAGTGGGTAAAAAAATACTGATGTCCGGTGGTGGACGTTGTAACTTCACCAACTTGGATATAACCCCTGAAAACTATCTTTCAAGCAACCCTCATTTTTGTATTTCAGCCCTTAAACGCTACAACCAGTGGCAATTTATCGATCTTGTTGAGCAGCACCAAATTACTTATCACGAAAAAAGTCACGGTGAATTATTTTGTGACAATTCATCTAAAGATATTTTAAAAATGTTGTTTGATGAGTGCACAGCCGCGGGGGTGGTTATTGAGACCAAGTCGATGATTAGCCAAATTAAAGTTCAAGATGAGGGTGGCTTTACCTTATCGGTAAAAGAAAAGAGTTTTCGATGTCGGTCTTTAGTCGTCGCCTCTGGTGGCCTATCGATTCCGACCTTGGGGGCCTCGGGGTTTGGCTATGAAATTGCCCAACAATTCGGTCTTAATTTACTGCCGCGGACTGCCGGATTGGTGCCCTTTACCTTTAGCGATTGGGTAAAAGATCTGAGCGAATCAAACTCGGGATTATCTGTAGACGTGGAAATGTCAGTCAATGGTATGAGCTTTAGAGGAAATTTATTATTTACTCATCGCGGCATCAGTGGCCCAGCAGCCTTACAGTTGTCCAGTTATTGGAAACCAGGCGAATTTATTAGTGTGAATTTATTGCCTGATCAGGACGCCCAGACTCTATTGCTTGGGTTAAAACAGTCTAATCCCAAGAGTCTACTAAGAAGTTTGCTGGCACCTGTACTTTCAAAAGGGCTCGTTCAGTCATTGGAAACTATTTATTGGGGTACCTATGCTGACACCGCGATTGCAGAAATTCCCCACGGGGTTTTGCTGTACATTGCAGATACGCTGAATAACTGGCAATTGAAACCCTCTGGTACTGAAGGCTATCGAACTGCCGAGGTAACCCTCTGTGGCGTTGACACCGACCATATTTCATCCAAGACCATGGAGTGCAAGAGTCAACCTGGCTTGTACTTTATAGGAGAGGTGCTGGATGTAACGGGCCATTTGGGAGGGTATAACTTTCAGTGGGCCTGGGCTTCTGGTTATGCAGCAGGGGCTTACGTATAGCGCTATTTGCGGTTTGACTTCGCTTTTTTACGCCGCGTCGCCGCTTTTTCTAAACGCAGCTTTTCACGCTCGGCTTTTTCTGCCTTAATAAGCTGCACTTGCTGCATTTCTAGGTCAATGACTTCGGGCGATTCGAAGGTGATTTTACCTAGTATTCCGGCACGTAACTCGTTAATGAAAATGGTTGAGACACGCTCCAGATCAACTCGCCCGCCAGCACGTAGACAGCCGCGTTGGGCACCAATGATTTCTAAGAGCTGAAGAGGTGATTCGGGTAGTTGGTCAAACTTAAATCGCTCCCGCAGCCTATTAGGATATGCAGCGAGTAGATATTCTGCAGCGAAAAAAGCGACATCATCATATTCCATGGCGGTATCTTTTATCGCCCCAGTTGTGGCTAGACGATAGCTACCTTGAGGGTTTTCTATTTTCGGCCAAAGGATACCCGGGGTGTCCAATAGCATAATGCCATTACGCAGGTTTATCCGCTGTTGACCTTTTGTAACCGCTGGTTCGTCACCGGTTTTGGCAATGTGTTTACCCGCCAAACAGTTGATCAACGAAGATTTTCCCACGTTGGGAATACCCGTCACCATCACTAGCGTATTACGGCCTTCTTTTTGTGGAGACAATTTATTAATGAGAGCAACAATCTGTTTACTGGGATCACTATTTCGCAGATCTAGTGCCATGGTCTTGGTATTGTCTTGCAGTTCAAAGTGATCCTGCCATTGGCGAGTGGCCTCAGGTTCTGCAAGATCGGTTTTGTTGAGCAATTTAATGCAAGGCTTTTCTGTGCAGAGCGCCTGTATGAAGGGGTTCGAGCTACTAAAAGGAATGCGTGCGTCAAGAACTTCAACCACGAGGTTTACCAAAGGTAAACTCTCGATCATTTCTTTGCTGGCCTTGTACATGTGGCCGGGATACCAATGGATAGACATGGTTAACTCTTTTGGTGGACGGCGAATTCTTTTGGAAGACCCGTATTTTCGGGGTGACACTCTTTAAAAGCAAGCGTTACCCGCCACCAATAGTTAGATTCGATGATTTACGCTCGGTAAAAACAGAACCGGGCTCTATTCTCCGGGCCTGTAGCTTCGCTCTATTTTCGACTCACGTAGGATCGAATCAAATAGAGGATCATGAAGAATCTCATTAGCATAATCTTCCGCTTGATCGGCATAGTGAGGAGAGCTCTCGTCCAATGTGGCCGAACCAAATTGATGCACACCACGTACCTTTAACTCGCCCTGAGCATCCCAAGAAACTTGATAATAAAGTCCATCACCGGCGACATTGGTCAGATAGGGGTCGTCATCCATAGCCCTGCCGTAGACGGCTCTTAATGTATCTGGGCCGCCGCCAACAGGAATATTAAGATCGCCCCGCACATGACGGTTAAAATCACCCCAAACTGGGTCAATGCGGCCGGTTTTTTCGATTAACAAATTAGTGCAGCGAATTAATTCATCCACCGGTTTTGGTGCTGAGTTACCTTTTTGTTCAGACAGCCACTCACCACCTAACACGCAAGTACCCAGTGCTGCACCACGGTTTTTAATATCAGTTGATAGATCCCAATTCGTAATTAGAGCCTGTGCATCTTGGTATGACTCTAAGGCAGCAGTTTGGATAGGGCTGAGGTCAGCGGTCGCCGCCTGCTGCAAATAAGCATAGGCTCGAGAGTTAACGCTATATTTTTTGTCATGCTTGAGGTTATAAAATTGTTCTTCTGAGATGGTGTCGAGTTCTGCCAGCAACTCCAGCCCTCTATGGGCACGATTGGTCATCCGCGTGGGAAATCCATCTTCAATACGATAGTCATCCTTGTTAGGGTTGTCAGCCTCTGCGCTGACTAAGAAAGGAGTTTGATTGGCACTGTGCAGATAGCCAGAGGCCGGGTTAATCACCTGTGGCAGATCATCAAATGCGATATATTCTTGCCAGATTAGACTGCTGTCATCGCCGGGTAAATATTGTGTCCAGTCATAACTAGGGAGTCTTTTAGGGGTCAACGAATTATGCACAAACATGGTATTGCCTTCACGATCGGCATAAACAAAGTTGAAACTAGCAAAGGCTTGCATGCGCAAAGCGTCTCGCCACTGGTCAAAATTTTGCGCTTTGCTCATTGCCAGCCACTGCTCTACCTGCCGTACCTCGCCCATACCAGCATAACGAACAGCATAGGTACCATGATTATTTTGAATGACAGGGCCATGCACTGAACGTAAGCCAACTTCAGTGACTGTCCAAGGTAAAAACCCTAGCAGCTTAACCTCGATGTCAATATCTCGCGACTCAAGCGTTTTCCATTCACCATCCAACTTGTAACGCATTGAGTCATTGGGGTCCATTTCCAACACATAAATATCGACTAGATCGGGTTTATTAACTGTTGCCCCCCAGCCCAAATTTTTGCTGAACCCAACTCCAATAGTGGCGCTGCTTGGAAATAAGCCACCCATCACATCGAGGCCTTCATTGCTCTTAATATGTGCCTCATACCAGGCAACAGGGCCGGTAGTTGGTTGGTGAGAGTTAATCGCTAGTCTGGTTGCTCTATCGACAGTAAAGGGGGCAGCCACAGCAATGGCATTTGAACCCACCGGAAGATTACCGATAATGACACCCTCAGCGATTGGCTGCGCCTCACCGCCTGGATCAGCCGGGCCGCGGCTCACAGGACGCTGTCGTTGAGGTTCAAATAATTCCATAATCGATGCATCAAAACCATAGAACAACAAATGGCGTAGCATGTAACCAGCGACAACATCCTGGCCGGTGATGGGAAAAATCGATTGATTGGTTTGCTCTGGGTGCAGCGCGGCATAGTAATTAATACCGTCAACAAAGGCATCAATCCAAGCGCGAGTTTCAGGTTTCAGTTGAGATTCATAGTCTGCATCAATGGTTTCCCAAATGCCCAGCCATTTCACCAAAAAGTCTACCGCAGCGGCATCTTTGCCATTGATCTTTGCATTGGTGCCGCGATAAAACGGGATACTGTCCTGGATAATCTGCCAGTTATCTTCAGACTGGGCATAGGCGAATCCAAAAGCTGTATCAACATCGCGATCGCCGATAACATGAGGCACACCTAAATAGTCTCGCTCGATCACCACATCATATTTTTCGCCAAGGCTCAGGTCGCCCGAGGTATTGAATTTTTCCGCACAGCCAGCAAGAGTTAGCCCTAATATCGCTAAAATTAGAGATGATTTCGTTGAGAAAAGTGCCACAAGGAGTCCTTTTTAATTGTTGTTTTCGAGCTCTTTCATTCTAGGGGACTTTGGCCCTTAAATTTCGGTATAGATTATCAAACAATAGACGAGTCATCCTAGCGTCTATTATACGTCGATTATAGGGTTATAGGTCAGGGTCACTACTTTTTTATCAACAATTTAGAGGCTTAGAGGCCAATGTTAGCTCCAAGGGAACGGACTATTTGACACTGGATGAAGCTTTCCTTGGGCATAGCGAGAAAAACGAAAGGGCTCCAATAAATCTGAACGCTGACCACATATATCCTCCGCTACTAGTTTACCTACTCCGAGCATTTTGTAGCCATGGTTGGAGTCGGCGATCATATAACAATTACCATGAAATACATCGAATACCGGAAAACTGTCTGGTGTAAAGGCGCCGATGCCGCCGGAGGGTTCATTTTTATACTGGGCCATGGTGCCTGAGAATCGTTTTTGGCAATGAGCCAAAGCCGATACCCACATAGTCGAGAAATCGTTGCCAACAATAAATTCTGGTGACTCAGGACCATAGGGGTCAACCGCCACCAAGTGCGCTTTTTTGTCGACGACAAAGGGTGCGGCACCGCCTTGAATACCGCCGAAATTAAAGTCCGGTTTGTAATAGATACCCCACATTTTATCTGTGATCAGGGAGCCATCAACGTCAGAATAAAGGGGAGCATCGGTATCCACATGAATGACCGGCGGGATCTTACCCTCATTGGTTTGCTGTAAATTGGGGTCGACACCCAGCGTTCCCTCTTGAAGTGACCAATACACCCACATAGGTATGTCTTGGCTAATAACGCCTGTGTCGAGGTTTTTAATGCTAATAGTGCTAGGCATTTCAAGCATATCCCACATCTGTTTTGCCCAGGGTCCCGGGGCAACTACAACATAATCGCAGTGGATATTACCGACATCTGTTTCAACTGATTTGATTGCTCCCTGACTATCACGACTAAATCCGGTGACCCTAATACCGCTAATTATACGCACACCTTCAGACTCAGCTTTTGCTGCTAAGCCTTGTAGTGATTTTTTATTATTGGCATAACCACCAGATTTTTCGTGGAGTACGGATGTTATTCCCTGTGCTTGCCAGTCGTGAAAAATATCCAGCATATAGTCGTTACAATCTTTATCACCCTCAATAAAAACAGAGTCGTAGCCAATGGATTTTTGCTGCTTGTAAATAGAGGCGACATCTTCGTGCATTGATTCGCAACTAATCTGCATGTAACCCACAGGATGATAGCTATAGGCTTCTGGGTCTGTTTCCCAGACAGCAACACTATGCGCCATGAGCTCTCGCATGGCAGGTTGATAATAATTGTTCCGAATCACTCCGCACGCGATTCCCGAGGCTCCGGCACCAATTTCGGTTTTGTCGATAACCACAATGTCCTTTCCAGTCCCTCTACCACAGGCTTTTAAGGCTTGAGCTAAATGATAGGCGGTACTTAGTCCATGAATTCCTGCGCCCACAATGACGTAGGGTGATTGTTTTATTGCAGACATCGGACAGATCCCTTTTAAATCAATTTAATAGACCTGAATAGTGGCCTCTGAGCAAACAGTCGTCAATCATCATAAGGAAAGTTAATAATTGAGCAATAAGTCGCTTATGGATATTCCAAAATCTACTAAATCGTCTAAAGTACCCAGATCGGATGAGGATCGACAGCATGGCCACTCGACTACAAAAAACTATTCCATTAAGGGACCTTGACGCCGTGGGAAAACCCATAGCTGAAGCGAAAGGCATGCCCGGATCAGCCTATACTGACGAGACTCTTTTTCACTTTGAACGTGATCAGATTTTAGGCAAGACTTGGGCTGGTTTAGCGTTTGCTTCTGAGTTAGTCAACAGGGGTAGTTTAGTCCCAGCCGATTTTATGGGTCTGCCTCTATTAATGGCCCGCGATCGTCAAGGCAGTATCCATGTGTTTCATAACCTGTGTAGTCATAGAGGAATGACATTGGTGAGTGAGACGAAGCACCAGGCTCGCAGTATTAGATGTCCGTATCACTCTTGGGACTATGATTTTAATGGCGATCTTAAAGCCACGCCATTTATCGGTGGCGTGGGAGTCAATCAGATCGAAGGCTTTTCTTGTGACAGCAATGGGCTAACATCTGTTCGGTCTCATATTTGGATGGGTATCATCTTTGTTAATCTATCTGGAGATGCCCCAGATTTCGAAGAATTTATTGCCCCCTTAGCTCATCGTTGGGAAGCCTTTGTAAGTCGCCCCAGTTTCAATGGATTACATGTTTCTCAGTCGGAAAGCGCCATGGAACTCACTATCCAGGCGAACTGGAAACTGGCCGTTGAAAATTATTGTGAGGCTTACCATCTTCCTTGGGTGCATCCATCATTAAATAAATACTCCCCTCTAAGTGAACACTACAATATTGTTTTTACAGAGGAGATGTCGGGACAGGGCACCTATGTTTATACACTCTCAGAAGTGGCGGGGACAGAGCTACCTCAATTTGGAGACTGGCCAGCAGACAAAATGCGGCACGCGGAATATATTTCGCTATATCCAAACGTTCTGCTGGGCCTTCAGGTCGACCACGCTTTTGCTATGATTTTGCAACCGCGGTCTTGTGAGAGTACTTTTGAAAAAGTGCAGCTTTATTATGTGGGAGAAGAAGCTTTAGGCGATCGTTACCAAGCCTGTAGATCCTCTGTGTTACAAAGTTGGCGTCAAGTTTTTGGCGAGGACATTTTTGCCCTTGAGGGAATGCAAAAGGCAAGACATTCTCCCGGTTTTAGTGGGGGTCTTTTCTCTCCCGTTATGGACATTCCTAGTCATCACTTCCATCAATGGGTCGCTCAGCGTTATAGTGAAAACACAGGCTAAAACAGGATGATTAAATGAGCGAATGGCGCAATTTTATTGGCGGGAAATGGGTCGCGGGGAGCAGTAGTATTAATGTTGAAAATCCCGCGACAGGAGAGGTTTTTGCGTCTATCGCAAAAGCCAGTTTGGACGACCTTGAAATGGCCGTTAGTGCTGCAAGAAAATGTGTAAACTCTCGCCAGCTTATCGACTGTAAGCCCGCAGAGCGTTCAGCCCTACTCTATCGCATCGCCGCCGAAATTCGAGCCATTAGCCAGCAGGGCAGCGAACTAGCGGTGTTGGAAAATGGTAAGCGTCTTAGCGACGCCCAAAATGAGTTCAACGAAGCTGCTCGTTACTTTGAATATTACGCCGGTATGGCCGATAAAATTGAAGGAGTGTCTATCCCTCTAGGGCGTGATTATATTGATTATACGGTCTATGAACCTTTCGGTATTTCAGCCCAAATAGTCCCTTGGAATTTCCCTGTTTCGATCTGTGCTCGGTCTTTAGCGCCAGCCCTCGCCGCTGGCAACGCAGTGATTGTTAAATCTCCAGAACTTACTCCCTTAGCCATAACCTGGATAGCCACTGCCTGTCAACGCGCTGGATTGCCGGATGGGGCATTAAGTATACTTTGTGGCACGGGCCCAGAAGTCGGCGCCGCGCTAGCCGCTCACAGAGATATAAATCAGATAGTCTTCACTGGTTCAGTGCCCACAGGCCGCGCAATCTTGCATGCCGCCGCCGAACGTGCCGTGCCCTGTGTGATGGAATTAGGCGGTAAGTCAGCCGCCGTGGTTTTCGATGATGCCGACCTAGATCAGCTAATGGACAGTATTCACTGGGGTATTTTCTTTAATGCAGGACAAGTTTGTTCGGCTATGTCTCGACTATTGGTTGAGCGCAGTATTTATGACGAATTAGTGGAGCGTATTACAGTCTTTACTAATGGTCTGAAAATAGGGCCGGGTATAGACAATAACGACATTACCCCGGTTATGTCTGCCACACAGCAAAAAAGAGTGCTGCATTACTGTGATCAGGCTAAACAGCAGGGCGCCACCCTGATCACAGGGGGTAAAAAACCCGCTGGGCAAAAAGGGTATTTTGTTGAACCCACGGTGTTTGGTAATGTGAGTCCCGATTCCGATATTTTCAAACAAGAAGTGTTCGGTCCGGTGCTGGCGATTACGCCCTTTGATACTGAACAGCAGGCATGGGATTTAGCTAACGCCACTGAATATGGCTTAGTTGCCGGTATTTTCAGTAGTAACATCAATCGTTGCTTGCGCGGAACCAAGTTATTAAGGGTCGGGCAGGTATTTGTTAATGAGTGGTACGCTGGAGGTGTCGAAACACCCTTTGGCGGCACTGGGCTGTCCGGGTTTGGTCGAGAAAAGGGCCAGGAAGCCTTGTATAGTTACGTGCAAACTAAAAACATCGCCATTAAGATACGCTAACCGACGGCACGATAAAAATCTAGGGAAGCCCTATGAATTCTACTAATGACTCAGAGCATTCCAACACGCCAGCCACAATGACGGGCGTGCAGTTGATTGGACATGGCGGCTTAGATCAGTTGGTGTATCGTCAAGATATCCCTACACCTCATCCCAAAGAGGGTGAAGTATTACTTAAAGTCTTGGCGGCAGGGGTGAATAATACCGACATTAATACTCGTATTGGTTGGTATTCAAAACAAATTACGGGCGACACCAACAGTGGCGCTAATCAGGGTTACGATGATCTCGACGCAGCCACAGCCACCTGGTCTGGCACTGCCTTAAAGTTACCGCGTATTCAAGGCGCTGATGTCTGTGGCGAAGTAGTTTCTGTCGGTGCGGGTGTTAGCGTTGATCGTATAGGCGAGCGAGTGCTTGTGCGTACTATGCAGCAGAATCCACATACCAAAAAGCGGTTTGATTGTGTCACCTTTGGTTCTGAATATGATGGCGGTTTTGCGCAATATACCTGTGCTTTGAGCCATGAAGCCTATGCAGTAAACACACCTTGGAGTGATGTCGAATTGGCGTCTATTCCCTGCGCCTACTCTACTGCCGAAAACATGCTCCATAGAGCCGGTTTAAAGTCGGGAGAACGGGTATTGATCACGGGCGCTTCTGGGGGCGTGGGTTCTGCTGCAGTGCAGTTAGCAAAACGCCGAGGTGCTTATGTTATTGCCGTTGCTGGTGCAACAAAACACCTTGACGTAAAAGCGTTGGGGGCTGATCAGCTAGTCGCTAGGGGCGATAATCTTATTTCTACCATTGGGGCTGATGAAGTAGATTTAGTAGTAGACTTGGTTGCTGGACCAAATTGGCCACAACTACTCGACGTATTGCGGCGTGGCGGGCGTTACGCCACCTCCGGTGCCATCGCGGGGCCTATGGTTGAGTTGGATGTTCGCACTTTATATTTAAAAGATCTCACTTTCTTTGGCTGCACTTACCAAGATGACAGTGTATTTAGCAACTTGGTGAGCTACATCGAAGCGGAAGAAATACGACCTGTGGTGGCTCGCACCTACGCTCTTAAACAAATTCACAAGGCACAAACTGACTTCTTAAACAAAGATTTTACGGGTAAGTTGGTGCTTATCCCTTAGTCGTCAGTAGACCTGCCCTATGCCCGTGGCTGATTTTGGTCGAGAAAAGGGCCAAGAACGCTTGTATACTTAGGTGCAAGCTAAAAACATCGTCAGTAAGATAAGTTAAGCGACAGCAGGATAAAAACTAAGAGAAGCTCTATGAAAAAATTCTTCAAGTACACAGGTATTACCTTTTTAGCAGTTCTCGCTGTGACCGCCTTATGGGTAATTAATCTGCTTATTCAGCCCTATGACAACATCCGCATCTATTGGAGTTTAGGGTCTGAGCCAGAGGTGTTGATTAAAGATGGTTTTACATACCGCGATCTTAATAAAAACCAGCAGCTAGATATTTATGAAGACGTCCGTCAGCCGGCTGCAATGCGTGTCGAGGATCTGCTTAGCCAGATGACTCTCGAAGAAAAAGCCGGGCAGATGATGCATCCAGCTATCACGATTAAACCCGATTTCGCTCTCTTAGCTTTTCACTTCGCTATGGGTAGGGTGGATATTGATGCGGCGGAAGTATTTGATAGACACATAAGCCACTTTAATTTTTATGGTAAGCCAACGCCGTTGGAAATTGCTGTAAAGCTTAATGAATTGCAAAAAATAGCAGCTCGAACACGACTAGGTATTCCTCTTACGATTAGCTCAGACCCTCTCCACGAAGCCGCGAGTGGTGGCATTGCAGCCTTTTCAGTAAAAGGCTTTTCAGGCTGGCCATCACAACTGGGTTTTGCCGCTTCGCGGGATATAGATCTAGTAAAGCGCTTTGGTGAAATTGCCGCTGCAGAATATCGCGCTGTTGGTCTGCGCACTGCGTTACACCCTATGGCAGATTTGGCCACAGAACCTCGTTGGCCGAGAAACTTTGGCACCTTTGGATCTAATGCTGAATTATCTGCACAGCTTACCAGCGCTTATATGCTAGGTTTTCAAGGCGTATCTCTCGGTCCCGAAAGCGTCATGACTATGGTTAAGCACTTCCCAGGGGGTGGGCCCCAAGAGTTTGGTCTTGACCCGCATCTACCCAGTGGTAAGCGGCAAATTTACCCTGGTGATAACTTCGACTATCACGTGAAACCGTTCAAAATGGCCATTGATAATGGCTTGCGGGTAATCATGCCTTATTACGGTATTCCCATTGATCAAACTGATGAAAACGTGGCCATGGGATTCAATAAAGTGATTCTGACGGCCTTGCTGCGTGATGATTTAGGTTTTACCGGAGTGGTCTGCACCGACTGGGGCATAGTCTCTAGTCGCGCTTGGGGCGTTGAGGACTTGTCAGTTCGAGAGCGTTACAAAAAATCTATTGATGCAGGGGTTGACCAGTATGGCGGTGAGAGTGATCCCGAGCACATTGTTGATTTAGTCAATACAGGCGAATTGACCATGGAGCGGATTAACCAGTCAGTACGACGTATTCTTTTGAATAAGTTTGAGTTGGGTTTATTTGAGGCTGCCTTGGTTGATGAACAAGCCATTCCGGCACTGGTTAAAACACCTGAATATGTTGCTGCGGGGCTAGAAGCACAGCGTAAATCGATTGTATTACTCAACAATAAAATGGCTGATGCGCCGGCACTTCCTATTACACAGGACGCTAAAATCTTTGTCGATGGTTTAGACCCAGAGCAGGCTAAAGCGTTTGGGCAAGTGGTTGATAGTGCCGAACAGGCAGATGTCATCATTTTTTACCTACCAACAATTTTCAACGGTAATCAAGACCCAGGTTCAGAGAAGTTCATAGATAAGCTGTTAAGCAGCATTCTGCCTGATAGCAATCTAGCCTTTAATGCCGAGGTGCTAAACAAGGCCCAAGCGTACAGTGAGACTGCTACCTTAATTACGGTGGTTGACCTTAACCGACCCGCCATTTTGACCGAACTCAATCAACTCAGTCATGGACTGATTGGAACCTTTGGCGTGTACGACTCAGTTTTGTTTGAAATGATCTTTGGCCAGTTTAGCCCGCAAGGTAAATTACCTTTTGAGATACCTTCATCCATGAGTGCTGTCCGTGCTCAGCAAGAAGATATGCCAGATGATTCAGTCGGCCCAACCTTTACCTTTGGGCATGGGTTGAGTTATTAATTTGACCTGACGCTGTACAATCAAAGGCGCCATAGTCTAAAAGCCTAGATCTTCCTGTGTGACGTTCACCTGAACCTGGTCACCTTGTATTTCAGTGCTCACCAGAATGGGTCTACAGCAAACAAAACAGTCTTCGGTGTAGGTCTGGGATTCTGTGGGGTCAATGAGCAGGGTAATGGCCTCCCAGCAGAAAGGACAGGTTATCGACTCTTCAATCAATTCAAACGACATAAATCACTCTATCTCCGGGGCTATCAAACCAAGTCTTTTAACGGATGATCACCTGGGTCCCAAGGACTCTCAAAGAACGGGTCTACCATGGCTGGAGTAACGTCTTCGATGCGCGCTGGATTCCACACCGGACTATGGTCTTTGTCCACCGCCAAGGCGCGAATGCCCTCAACTGTTTCTGATGCCATGCCAGTGCGCCCAAGGTGGTGTGTGTAAAAGCAGTGTTGAACCATCGTGCGCTCAAGCCTTAACTCGTCGGCGAGACTCATGTGCCGCCCCTGCCGAATCTGCCGCAGAGACACATGCAGCATTAGAGGTGAACGTTTGTGTAATATCGCCAAGGTTTCAGTGGCCCAGGGCGTGCCGCTTTGTGAGAGGGCCTGCATAATCTCAGCGGGGGTGTCAAAGTCAAAGGTCTCATCTATCTCAGAGCGTAACCAGTCACTGTCCTCCGGCAACTTAAGGTTATCAATAACGCTGTGTAGGCGAGCAATACGCTGGTCAACTGTCATCATCTCGTTGTTGGTAAGACTGTTCCAGTAATCGGACAGAAAATCGCTATTGATCGCAAAATCAGCCAAATCGACAGCCAAGGCTTCGGTACCCACTAACATCTTGCCGGTAAGGCCTAAATACTCGCCACTGTAACCAGGGCATTTGGGTAAGAAATACCCACCGCCCACATCAGGGAACAAACCAATATTGGTTTCTGGCATAGCGATCTTAGTGCGCTCAGTAATAATACGAAGCGAAGCCCCTTGAGAAATACCCATACCGCCGCCCATGACAATACCATCCATGAAAGCGATGTAGGGCTTGGGGTAATTAAAAATCAAATGGTTAAGGCGATACTCTTCAGTAAAAAACGCCTCAAGGTCGGGGTCATTAGCAATGCTCGCGGTGTGAAAAAAGCGGATGTCACCGCCTGCACAAAAGGCACCAAAAGGTCCCTGCTTATCAGAACCGCGCACCGCTACCGCTTCAACGGCGATGTCATCACGCCAGTCTGTTAGGGTTTTGGTTAGATCACGAACCATGTCTAGGTTAAGCGCATTTAGGGCCGCTGGTCGGTCAAGCGTAATAAGCCCAACGCCGGCGACAACGTCAGTAATAATATGGCTCAATGGAACACTCCGAATGATTACTTTAACGGCCTAAACAGTAGCGAAAACCACCCCAGATGTCGACCACAACCGCGCGGTACCCTTTATTTATCTAATGCCTACACTTTTGAGGTGACCTTTTATGTTATTTATACTTTAAATGTCTATACTTGAAATGCTTATGTTTAGTGGGCATAGAATGAATATATGCCGTAGCTTTAAACTCAATCTAGTAGGAGTATTACATGAAACAATCGGCTTCGGTGGCGCCAGATGCAGAAACACTTAATTTAGAAAAAATGCGCTATGCTGGTTTTTGGATTAGGGCATTGACGACCGCCATCGACATCTTTTTTATAATTATTTTTATCATTCTTTTCCTCAGTATCTTCGTCATTACTGCGGGGCATATTCCGAGTGAACTAGTGGCAATAGAATTAATAGTGCAGGTAATTATAGTTTGTGGAGGCCTGATGATGTGGATCAAGTGGGGAGCAACACCAGGCAAAATGCTAAAGAAAATAGTTATTGTGGACGAAAAAACGGGCGGAAAACTGTCTTTAAAACAATGTTTTATTCGTTACTTGGCTCAAATTCCATCAACCTTAGTATTTGGCCTGGGGTATCTGTGGATCGCAATTGATGACAAAAAAAGAGGTTGGCACGACATACTTTCTGGCACTGTTGTTATCTACAGGGACGAGCAAGACTCCGCCTTTGAGGCCAAAAAATTTAACGAAAAATAGAGTCAAAATCGTCGAGCAGTACTGATCTTATTAGGTCAGCACCACCGGTACATCAGGTTTGATCAATGAAATGTCTATCCTGATGCTGAGTTTGGAGCCCTGTCTAAGTGCAGTAATCGGTTCGGTCAAAAACTCATAACGCAAAAAAATGAACACTTGACGTTTTTTCGTCATTTTCACGTTCTAGGTCTTCGTCAGTTATGACATTGTAGGCTCTTAGTAAAAGCCGCATTTTACAAAATTATGTTCCCCAATCAACTGTAGTCTAACTTTTGCTTATGACCGTACACTAGCCTACCGAAAGGGCTAATTATGATAACTAAAAAAACTCATCAGTCATGAGGTTGCTGACCTTGATTCGTATTTTGGGTTATGCCGGACTTATTCCCTTTGTGGTTCCGGTTTGGCTGATGATCGATGGGTTTTGGTTTGGCCCGGGACTGCAGAGTGCCGCGCTCTTTGGGCTCTATGCTCCCTACCTATTTATTGCTTACAGTGCTGTTATTTTAAGCTTTATGTCTGGCACGCTGTGGGCAAACGGGCAGACGACGGGCAATCTAAGTTTAGCCAAGCCCGCTGTGTTAATGAGTAATCTTATCGCACTCAGTGCCTGGTCTTCGCTACTCCTTATCTATATCGCACCAATAATGACTATATTTCCCGTTACGCTGTTGATGTTAGGATTTATTAGCCTACTGTGGGCCGAGCGCATCCTTAATAGCCTTACTGAGGTGTATTGGCTAATGCGTTTATCGCTGACCGCCATCGTCGCCACATTGCATCTTGTGGTGGTAATCTTAATGCTGATGGAGTTATAGTTAATGACTGAGTTGACCATTTTTTATGATGCTGGCTGCCCACTTTGCGCGGCTGAGATCAACCATCTTGAGCGGCTCGATAGCGATAATAAGATTGTCTTCGAGGATATTTATGCGCCCCTGTTTGGAGAGCGCTTCCCGCACATTGACCAGCAGCAAGCGGATAGAATTTTACATGGCGAGTGGAGCGACGGGCGTATGATATACGGTTTAGATGTCACCTATTTTTCTTGGTCTTTGGTCGGCAAGCGCCATTGGGTGGCTATTCTTCTCTGGCCTTTTTTCAATCCGGTTGCCAACTTAGGTTACAGGCTTTTTGCTAGGTATCGCCACCGAATTTCAGCTCTGGTCACTGGCAAGCCGCGATGTGGGAGATGTGAAGAAAGCGGTATATTAGAATGACTGCCGGCGTATCTAACTGTGCTTTAGTCTTAGGCGCCGGAGGTGGGTTAGGGTCTGCAATAGTGACTGAGTTTTTAAGTGACCCTGCTATTACTCGAGTCTTCGCGGTGAGTCGCCAGGGGCGGCCTGCAGAGCTACCGGTACCCGACGCGAGTGAGCTTAAGCTTGAGTGGGTTAAAACTGAATACGATGAATTGTCGATGGCGGGGGTGGTTGATCAACTGCAGGAACAGGCTAGTAACATCGGCAGGGTCTGTATTTGTCATGGACTACTGCATTCAGAGACAATCTGGCCAGAAAAACGTCTTGAAGATATCAATGCAACATCAATGCATGAGATATTTCAAAGTAATACGGTGGTTCCTGCACTCTGGTTGAAACTACTATTCAAGGTATTAAAAGGTCAAGAGCCCTGTGTAGTGGCTACTATGAGCGCCAGAGTAGGAAGTATTGGCGATAATCGGATGGGTGGGTGGCATTCTTATCGCGCCTCTAAGTCTGCATTAAATATGGTCCTGCAAAACATGGCGATTGAATATGCGAGGCGAGCTAAAAACGTCAAATTAATCGCTTTTCATCCAGGAACTACAGATACCGGATTATCTAAACCCTTTCAGGGAGCAGTGCCAAGCGGAAAGCTTTTTTCACCCGCATTTGTGGCCGCTCGCCTCGCTCAGTTAATGGATAATGCCGACTTGGATGGTCAGTTGTCATACGTCGATTGGGACGGCCAACCGATACCTTGGTGAGACGCATGCAAGTTTTTTAGCTGATCAATAGTTCAGGGTGTAAACTAGCGACCTGAAGGGCTGTTATTAGCGACTCTTTGCCAAGTTCTAAACCGGTTACTTACAATTCCATCTAGGCTCCCTATGGTTAAGCAACAGATTCTCAACTGCGATATCGTGGATCTTCTTCATGATGGCCGAGGTGTCGGCCGCATTAAGGGTAAAGCCTATTTTGTTGAGGGAGCGCTGCCCGGAGAATCGGTAGAGTTTCAGGTTAGCAATGAAAAGCGTAATTACGCTGAAGGTCGTGTTCGCAGTATCAGCCTAGCTTCAGAGCATAGAGTAGAGCCTGATTGTAAGCACTTTTTCCGCTGCGGAGGTTGTAGTTTGCAGCACCTTGGGCACCAACAGCAAATCGAATTTAAACAAAATCAGGTCTTAAATAGTTTCGAACGAGCAAACGTGAAGCCAGAGTCATTACTAAGGCCGCTTAGCGGATCTCAATGGGGCTATCGGCGCCGGGCTCGGCTTGCTGTGCAAAGAGCCCGAGATGGCCAGTTTATAATTGGCTTCCGTAATTCTGGAAGTCGCCGAATTGAGCCAATTACCGAATGCCTAGTGTTAGATAAGCCCTTAGCTGCGCTTTTGATTGTACTGCCGCAGTGGCTGAAATTATTGCCAGTGGATATTGCGATCTTTGAGATAGAGCTGGTTAGTGCAGATAATGCCATCGCAATCGCGTTAGAGGCGAGTCGCCGACTTAAAGATGATGAGCTTGCGTTTGTAGTAAAAGGTATTCAGTCTCTGGGTGAAACTGCTCTCCAGCTTTGGTGGAAAGTGGGCAAAAATGGCCATTTTCGCCGTTTAGATGGGGGGGCTGAGCAACTCTATTTTAAGCTGGCTGGAAACCTTAAATTTTATTTTGAGCCAGGTCAGTTTATTCAAGTGAATGGCGATATTAATACAAAAATGGTAGACCAAATGCTCCGGCTAGTGTCGCCTAGTCTTTCAGGTGTTGCAGTCGATTTATTTTGTGGAACGGGTAATCTTTCCCTGCCCTTGTCAAAGCAGTTTAATCAGGTCATTGGGGTTGAAGGGCTGGATGATTTAGTCGTTGGCGCCGCAAAAAATGCGCTAGAAAATGAGATAACTAATGCGCAATTTTTTACCGCCGACCTGACTAAGAAAAACAGCCTAAACCAAATCGAGAAAATACCCAAATTGCTAGATTTAGTGGTGCTTGATCCGCCACGTAGTGGTGCCCTAGATGTCATGCCTTGGGTTGCTGAGTCAGGGGCCAAACAGGTGATTTATATTTCTTGTCATCCATCGACAATGGCTAGAGATGCAAAGTATCTATTAGACGCGGGCTATAAAATTAAAGATCTTGGGGTGCTTGATATGTTCCCTCATACCGCCCATGTTGAGGCAATGGCATTGTTCGAGAAATAACTATTATGTATGCTTTTTTTGAAGCTGGAAGTCGGTTTTGAGACTATAAGCTCTGTGTCATTTAATGTAAACTTCCTCAATTACTTAAAACTCGATTTAACTCCCTAGGAAACCTTACAGCCATGTTTGATAAAGATCATACAATTGAAAATATTGACCCTGAGTTATGGCAAGCCATTCAGCTTGAAGATCAGCGTCAAGAACAGCATATCGAGCTAATTGCCTCTGAAAATTACACTAGCCTTGCAGTGATGGAGGCTCAGGGTGGCAAGATGACCAATAAATATGCAGAAGGTTATCCCGGCAAGCGTTACTACGGAGGTTGTGAGTACGTTGATGTGGCGGAGCAATTGGCTATTGACCGAGTAAAAAGTCTGTATGGCGCTGAATATGCCAACGTACAGCCGCACTCAGGCTCGCAGGCTAACAGTGCTGTGTTCTTAGCGCTGATAAAGGGGGGTGATACTGTGCTGGGGATGAGTCTGGCCGATGGAGGTCACCTTACGCATGGGGCAAAGCCTAATTTTTCTGGGAAGCTCTATAATCCCATTCAGTATGGGCTAAATGCTGAAACAGGCTTGGTCGATTATGATCAAGTTGAAGCTTTGGCTTTTGAGCATAAGCCAGCTATGATTATTGCGGGCTTTTCGGCCTATTCGGGAATTATGGATTGGGCCCGTTTTAGGGAAATTGCAGACAAAGTTGGCGCTTACCTGCTTGTTGATATGGCTCACGTGTCAGGCTTGGTCGCTGCTGGCGTTTACCCAAATCCGATACCTCATGCCCATGTTGTAACATCTACGACCCACAAGACATTACGCGGCCCTCGTGGCGGAATTATTTTGACTAATGATGCGGAGATTGCAAAGAAGTGTAACTCTGCAGTTTTCCCTGGAAGCCAAGGCGGCCCACTCTGTCATGTGATTGCAGCTAAGGCTGTTGCGTTTAAAGAAGCGGCTAGCGAAGATTTTGTAGTTTATCAAAAACAGGTTGTTAAGAATGCTAAGGCGATGGCCGCAACATTTATGGCGCGAGGTATCAATATCGTTTCTAATGGCACTGAAAATCACCTTATGCTGGTTAGTTTGATTGGTAAAGAATACACCGGAACTGACGCTGACCGAGCGATGGGTCAGGCATTTATTACCGTTAACAAAAATGCGGTTCCTAACGACCCTCGATCTCCATTTGTGACCTCTGGTTTGCGCGTCGGCACTCCGGCGATTACCACTCGTGGCTTCGGTTTAGATGAAACAGTCCAGTTAACACATTGGATGTGCGACATTCTTGACAGTCTCGAAAATGGTACTTCTGAAACGGTGATTGCTGAGACTAAACTGAAGGTTTTGGACATATGTCAGCGCTTCCCGGTTTATGGCTGAGCGTCTTAAAGGGTAGACTTTAGGTTAAAGGAGCCTTCCGTCAATGACTAGGTGACATCTATGGCTGACCAATCTGTGTCAATCCGCTTGGCTGGCACCGCGGTTTTACTGCGAAATTCAGATAATGGGATAGAGGCCTTGCTACTAAGGCGCAACGCTAAATTGGTATTTGCGGGCGGTGCCTGGGTCTTTCCTGGGGGCGCTATTGACAGTCATGAGTTAGAGGCTGCAGCTAGCAAGCAGGAGGCTGCGGTGGTGGCAACGGCGAGAGAGATTAGAGAAGAATGCGGTCTGAATGTCCCTGTCCAAGACTTGGTGCATTTTTGTAATTGGACTACTCCACTGGGGGCAAAGCGGCGTTTCGCTACTTGGTTTTTTGTTGCGAAGGTGGGTGAAGGCTCGGGAAATGTCGTGATTGATAACGGGGAAATCCATGAATCTCAATGGATTAAGCCTCAGCAAGCGATCAACTTACATCATAGTGGTGAACTGACTATGATGCCGCCGACTTATCTATCGCTAAGCCTTTTAAAGCATTATGAGACTGCTGAGCTAGCTTGCTGCGCGCTTGCAGTGCGCAAGCCTTACGATGTGACGCCCAGATTATGTCGGCTTCAAAATAAGATAGTTTGCCTTTATCCTGGCGATGCGGGTTATTCAGCGATAAATGGCGCTTTGCCTGGGCCGCGGCATCGGGCAGTATTTACCAGTCGAGGCCTACTTTACGATCATTCGGGTGATGACGTTGGCGTGATTCCGATGGATCAGCCTTGATCTCATAGAGGCTAATATTACCCGCTGTTGTGTTAGAATAACGCTCCATTTTTTGAGCTTCACTTTTACGAGCTTAGTTATGTATTGTCCGTTTTGTAATGCTGATGACACCAAAGTTGTAGATTCACGATTAGTTGCTGAGGGCGGCCAAGTACGTCGTCGTCGTGAGTGCGTAGATTGCAGTGAGCGGTTCACTACCTATGAGCTTGCTGAATTGGTAATGCCAAGAGTGATTAAAAGTGATGGCACTCGAGAGCCTTTCGATGAAGAAAAGCTTAGAGCTGGATTGCAGCGTGCTTTAGAAAAGCGACCTGTTTCTATTGAGCAAATCGAAATCGCCCTATCTCAAATAAAACATTTCCTCCAGGTCACTGGTGAGCGAGAAATTGACTCTCGAATTATTGGTGAAGAAGTTATGGCTCAGCTTCATGAGTTAGATGAAGTAGCCTATATTCGTTTTGCCTCCGTGTATCGAAGTTTTCAGGACTTAAGTGAATTCCAAGATGAGCTCAATCGTTTGAAAAGCAAAAAACCTGCTCTGGATGAAGAACAGTGAGTTTTTCTATAGTTGACCGTAAGATGATGTCTAGAGCCCTGGCCTTAGCTGCCAAAGGGCGCTATACCACGTCTCCCAATCCGACTGTGGGTTGCGTAATTGCCTTCGGTGACGATATCGTTGGGCAGGGCTTTACTCGACCATTTGGTGGTAATCATGCTGAGATTGAAGCGCTTAATCAGGTGTCTGATGCTACAAATAGCTGCGTTTATGTGACGTTGGAACCTTGCAGTCATGAGGGTAGGACGGGGCCCTGCACCACAGCATTGATTAAAGCCGGGGTATCAAGAGTTGTTATTGCCTGCGAGGACCCAAATCCTCTCGTTGCGGGCTCGGGTATTAAATCATTGCAAGAAGCGGGCATAGAAGTTGAGTGCGGGCTGCTAGAAGATCAGGCTCGAGAGTTAAATAAGGGTTTTATTAAACGTCATGAGCATGGCTTGCCCTGGGTGTTAATTAAGATGGCGGCAAGTATCGATGGCCGTACAGCTATGGCTAGCGGTCAGAGTCAGTGGGTGACTACGCCGGCATCTCGAAAAGATGTGCAACGATTACGCGCCGGAAGTTGTGCGATCATTACCGGCATAGGCACCCAGTTAATGGACGACCCTTCGTTAACAGTGAGAATCACTGGCGAAGAACTGGGCGTGTATGACCCCTTGATTCAGCCGTTACGAGTCGTTGTTGACAGTCAACTACAGATGCAAGCTGGTGCGCGCATGCTAGTCCAGCCGGGCAAGACACTGATTGCAACCTTGGGTGGAGACAGTCAACGGCAGAAGGCCCGGGCACTTATTGATGCTGGGGCAGACGTTGTATTTTTACCGGCCAATGGACATCATATCGACCTGCAGGCATTGTTAGTTGAGTTAGCCGCCCGCAACTGTAATCGGGTAATGGTTGAAGCTGGTGCTGGCTTAGCTGGGGCTTTTATAGCCGAGGGATTATTGGACGAATTAGTGTGCTACTGGGCGCCGAAATTATTTGGTAGCGATGCACGACCTATGTTTGATTTAGCGATTAATACGATTGACGCTCATCTCGCATTGTCGATCAAAGATATTAGGCAAATTGGCGAAGACCTTCGTATTACTCTATACCCAGATAAAGATTACTAAGGTTGATTGCATGTTCGGGGCCATGGCGGAATTTAAAATTTATAGTTAGGACGAAAAGTTATGTTTACAGGAATTATTACTGCTGTTGGGGAAGTCACAGCCTTAGAGCCTCGCGGTGGCGATGTCCGGCTGACTATTAATACGGGTGATTTAAACTTAGGTGATGTTGGATTGGGCGATAGTATCGCCTGCAGTGGCGCCTGCCTTACTGCCGTGGAGTTAACGGGTGAGGGATTCGTTGCTGACGTGTCTGTCGAGACCTTAAGCTTAACCACAATTAGTGGTTGGGGTGTCGGCACTCAAGTTAATCTTGAAAAAGCCATGCTCGCCAGCGATCGGTTTGGTGGACACATAGTATCTGGTCATGTTGACGGGCTTGGAGAAGTGACTGCTTTTTATGAGGATGCCCGTTCCTGGAGACTAAGGATTCGCGCCCCACGTGAACTTGCTAAATATATTGCTCAAAAGGGATCAATTACCGTCGACGGCACAAGCTTGACAGTTAATAATGTCGATGGCTCGGAATTTGAACTAAACATTATTCCTCAAACGTTGACTCACACCGTGATTGGGCAGTACAAAGTTGGTGATGAAGTGAATCTTGAAATTGATTTGGTTGCTCGATATTTAGAGCGTTTGTTACTTGGCGATGAAGCTGCTGACAGTAGTCGGTAAGATATAAAATGGAAGAGATAACAGTCATGGCGTTGAACACTGTAGAAGAGTTATTAGAGGATATCCGTCAAGGTAAGATGGTTATTCTAATGGATGACGAAGACCGAGAGAACGAGGGTGACTTGGTTATGGCTGCACCAATGGTGCGCCCGCAAGATATTAACTTCATGGCCACCTATGCTCGTGGACTGATCTGTCTGACCCTAGACCAACAACGCTGTAAGCAGCTTAATCTGGCGATGATGGTTAACCATGGTAGCAATGCCTCAAGTTATGGGACACCTTTTACGCTTTCTATTGAAGCGGCCGAGGGAGTGACTACCGGAATCTCTGCGGCCGACCGAGCACGAACTGTCCAAGCCGCAGTAGCCAGTAATGCTAAACCAAATGATATTGTTCAGCCGGGTCATATTTTCCCCCTTAAAGCTCAGCCAGGAGGAGTCTTGAGCCGAGCGGGTCACACTGAAGCGGGCTGTGATTTAGCGAGAATTGCAGGTTTTGAGCCTGCCGCAGTGATTGTAGAGATTATGAATGAAGATGGCACGATGGCAAGACGCGATGATCTTGAAAAATTTGCGGTAAAACATCAGCTTAAAATTGGCACTATTGCAGATCTGATTCACTATCGTTTGGTGACCGAGAAAACTACCCAATGTATTAATGAGCGCACTGTGACAACGCATTATGGCGAATTTATATTAAAGACCTATCTGGATAATGCTCGTAACAAAAAGCATTTTGCGCTAGTGATGGGAGATGTGAGTACCGGTGAACCACCGCTGGTACGGGTTCATATTAATCGTTCTGCAAGAGACATTTTGGCACTTGAGTCGGGAGGAAAATTTAAATCGTGGTCTTTCCATCGTGCTCTAGAGCGTGTTGCTAAAGAAGGGCGTGGCGCCGTGGTCCTAGTCTATCATCCTGAAACTGCAGAGGAGGTGGACGCCAATATTGATATGATTGTTAACCCTAGTATTGGCGCTTCTCAGTCGGCAAGTGACGTTGTTTACCAGCAAGTAGGCACTGGTTCACAAATTTTGATGGATTTGGGGGTACATAAAATGCGTCTAATGAGCGCGCCATTTAAGTTTAGCGCAATCTCTGGGTTTGATCTTGAGGTTGTGGAATACGTTAATTGCGATTAATGTCCCGACCCCTATTAATAGTGAAAATTTAAAAGAGAGTAGGAATCATCGATGGGTGAATACAGGCCAGAAGAAGGCAGTTTTGAGGTTGGCGCGGTGCGCATTGCAGTTGTTGCAGCACGCTGGAATTCAGAGGTTACCGATGGGTTAGTCGCGGGGGCTGTTCGTGCGCTCAGCCGTCACGGTATTAGTGATAGTGCTGTTAAGGTATTTCGAGTCCCGGGCGCTTTTGAGCTGCCGTTAGCAAGCCAGAGAGCTGCCAGAACAGGACGTTTCGATGCGGTTATTGCTCTGGGTTGTGTAATCCGCGGTGATACACCCCACTTTGACTATGTTTGCTCAGAGACGACTCGTGGGATTGGAGAAGTTGGATTGAGAGAGAACTTGCCCGTGGCTTTTGGGTTACTGACCACCGATACCCTTGAGCAGTCATTGGAGCGTTCAGGAGACAATACTGAGAATAAAGGCGAAGAGGCTGCTTTGACCGTCCTTGAAATGTTGACAATGTTTGACCAGATGGACGGTGACGCATAGATGTCTAAATCGAGAGAGAGACAAAGAGCACGGCGAATGGTTGTCCAGGCGCTTTACTCATGGGATGTGGGCGGTACTGACTTGGTCACTATAGAGGCTCAATTTCATGCTGACCACAACATGACTAAAGTTGATGGCAAGTTATTCCATACTATATTGTTTGGCGTGCCTAAAAACTTGGCTGAGGTTGAGGGTGCGTTTGAGCCGCATCTTGACCGTGAAAACAAACAGTTGGATCCAATTTCCCGTGCTGTTTTACGTTTATCTACTTATGAGATGCTTTACAGTATCGAGGTGCCCTATAAAGTAGTTATAAACGAAGGTGTCAACCTGGCAAAAACCTTTGGCCCGACTGATGCTTTTAAATTTATTAATGGTGTCCTTGATCGTGTCGCTATGGAGCTTCGCGCCATTGAAGTTAAAGCTAATAAAGCCATTTAAAGACCGGCGATGGAGCGGAATACTCTGACTCAAAAAACATCTTTACAGCTTGGCGAATTTGATATTATCGCAGCCTATTTTAAAGATCTTACAGATCAAAGTGGTGTTGCTTTAGGTATTGGAGATGATGCTGCAATTATAGATCTACCCCTTCAATCTAAAATTCAGCTGGTAGTTGCCAGTGATACTTTGGTTGATGGGGTCCACTTTCCTAGCGACGCCAGCGCTTATCAAATCGCTCAACGAGCCCTTTGCGTTAATTTGAGTGATATGGCGGCTATGGCAGCCACCCCCCGATGGTTCACCCTAGCGTTGACATTGCCTAAGGAGAAAGCAAATCGGCAATGGTTAAAAGATTTTAGTATGGGGCTGGCAGAGGTCGCGCTAGAGTATAACTGCGCCTTAATCGGCGGAGATACAACCGCTGGACCCTTATCTATTACCATAACTATGCTGGGAGAGGTGCCTGTAGGGGCGGGCCTTGCGCGCAGTGGCGCTACTACTGGTGACGGCGTTTACGTGACGGGTTTTCTGGGTGATGGCGCTGCTGGATTATTGGCTATCACCAAAATAGATTCCTTTAAAAATAAACCTAAAATCGTAAGTGAGCGCTTACTTGATTTATTTTATAAACCTCTCCCACAAATTATTGCAGCGTTAAAAATACGCCATTTGGCCTCTGCCTGTATCGACATCTCTGACGGCTTAGTCGCTGACTTAGGTCATATTTGTAGGTCCAGCGGTGTTGCAGCATCCGTAGACACAGCTATGTTACCAATACATCCAGATTTACAAGAGAATTTCCAAGACCAGTGCCATGATTGGGCTTTATTTGGTGGAGATGATTATCAGCTTTGCTTTACAGTGCCGGCAGCGGATCTTTCGATTGTTGATGATTGGATTTATCAGGGAGAATTAGATGCCACAAGAATAGGCGTTATACTATCCTTTAGTGACAATAATCCAGCCGTCTTGATAGATGGCTTTAAGTCACTTGAGAGACTAAGAGGCTTTGATCATTTCATTCCATAACCCGACATTTAAAGAGCTGCTTAAATCGCCTGTCCTACTTTTGGCATTTGGCTTTGGTAGTGGCCTGTCTTCTAAAGCGCCTGGTACAGTTGGCTCTTTATTAGGATTAGCGCTTTGGTTATTTTTGGTGGAGCTATCCCTGCCATTTTACTTATTATTTGTGGCTATCTGCGCATTGGTTGGCGTCTATATTTGTGGCGCAGCGGCTAAACGATTGGACGTACATGATCACGGTGGGATAGTTTGGGACGAGTTTGTTGGTCTTTGGATTGGGATGGCTGGGCTGCCCGTTTCATGGGCATCACTTTTATTAGGCTTTGGTTTATTTAGGTTATTTGATATTTGGAAGCCTTGGCCGATTAGGTGGATAGACAAAAATATTTCCGGCGGACTTGGAATCATGCTTGATGACATAGCTGCTGGTGTAGCAACCGCGGCCAGTATAGCCTTGCTTAATTTATTGAGTTGGATATGAAGATGGGGTATTACCTAGACTTGTTATGTCGTCTTTTTAAGCATTAGTAACCCAAGCTTTAGGTGAAATAAATATAGATTACTCTTTATAGCGTCTCAATATGACGCATGTATTGGATGTTAAGTTAGTAATAAGGAATCAGTTAATGAAAAAGTTTGTACCCATACTGCTTGTTTTAGGGGCCATAGCAGTGGCTACACTAATGTCTGTGCTTAAACCGGAGCCTGTGAAAGCCGAAGTACCTGAAGCCGCATTGGCGGTCAAAACTCAGATACTTAACCGCACTGAGGTGACTTTGTCTGTTGAGTCTCAAGGGACGGTACAGCCACTAACGCGGACAACTTTAATTTCGTCGGTTTCGGGAATCGTTCTTGAGGTTTCGGACTCTTTCATCGTTGGCGGGAGTTTCGAGGCTGGCGATATTTTAATGCGTATTGATCCCACGGATTCCGAGGTGGCGTTGCAGCGTGCTAAGGCACAATTAATTAGTCGGACTGCATTGCTAGAGTTAGAAAAAGCCCGGACCGCTCAAGCACAAAAGGAATGGCAAATGACCGGCCGCCCTGAGTCTGAAGCGCCAACTCTGGCGTTGCGAGAGCCCTACTTAGCAGAAGCTAAAGCGAACATATTGCAAGCGAAAGCGGAGGTAAAGCAGGCCGAGTTAAAACTAAAAAGAGCCACTATTCGGGCGCCTTATGCGGGGATGGTGTCTATGAAGTCCGTCGATATTGGCCAATATGTTACCCCGGGTGCACGACTGGGGGAAACCTTTGCTATAGATTTTGTCGAAGTCAGATTACCTCTTACCGAAAGAGATTTGTCGCAGATGACTACAATGTCTTTCCAAAGTACTGACCCTGTTAGTACGGTTGTTCTTAGTGGTTCGGCGAATGGACGTTTAGCTAATTGGTCGGCATCGGTCGTTCGGTCTGAAGGCGTGGTTAATGAGCTCAATCGCTCTCAATATGTGGTAGCTCGCGTGTCTGACCCCTACAGGCTTAATCAATCTCTGACGGCCACCGCATCACCGCTGTTAGTAGGTACTTTTGTTACTGCAACATTAAAAGGAAAGATCTTAAGTAATGTCTTCAAGGTGCCACGCAGTGCATTGCTGCAAGGTTCGAAGGTCGCTGTAGTGGATAAAATGCAAAGAATGCAAATTAATTCCGTGGATGTAGTGTCCTCCGATGAGGGCTACTACTACCTTAGTAAGGGTCTCAAGGAAGGTGCAGAGGTTATTGTTAGCGCTATAGGTACACCCATTGAAGGCCTCAAGCTCGAAGTTAAAAATTCGTTCAATAACGGAAGTGCAAAATAATGAATTTGAATTCCAAAGGACTTATTGGCTGGTTTACTCAAAATCCGGTAGCGGCTAATTTGATCATGGTGCTTGTGTTTTTTGCAGGATCATTGTCATTCCTTAATATAAGTAAAGAGATGTTTCCTCGATCGGAAACCAGAATGATCAGTATAGGGGCACCTTACCCCGGCGCCGCACCCGTTGAGGTAGAAAAAGGCGTTATCTTGCCGATGGAGTCAGCGCTTGAAGGATTGCGGGGAATTAAGAAAATAACCTCAGCGGCCGATCGAGATTACGCCAGAATATATTTGGAAATTGAAGCTAACGAAGACCTCAATGAGGTAATGAGTCAAGTTGAAAATCGTATCGATAGTATTACTAATTTACCAGATGATCTTGAAAAGCCCACTGTAAAAAGAGTAGAGCGGAACCTGTGGGCGACCGGTATTGCGGTCTACGGCGACATGACAGAGCGTGAAAAAAAATTGATAGGGGACGAAATTTATGACGAGCTATTAGCTTTACCTGAGCTCAAAGAGGTGCGACTTTGGGGCGCTGGCAGCTATGAGATTTCTATTGAAGTGAAAGAAGCTCGACTTCGCCAGCTTAACTTAACCTTAAGTGAAGTTGCATCTGCGGTACGGGCGTCGTCTATGGACTTGCCTGCCGGTATTATTCGAACAGAAGCAGGCAATGTGCTGGTCCGAACAGAAGGTAAAGCTTATATCGGAGCCGACTTCGAAAATATTGTGTTGCGAAGTGAAATGGATGGTACGCAATTATTACTCTCTGATGTCGCTGATGTCAGAGATGAGTTTACCGAAAGCATATCTAGTAATCGTTTTGACCGTCAAAGCGCCATCAGCCTTGGTGTTTTTTCGTTGGAGGGCCAAAACCTACTCGACATCAGTGAGGCAGTACATACCTACGTCGAGCAAAAACAACAGTCGTTACCGGATGGCTTGAGTATTAGTGTATTCAGTGACGAGGCTTACGGCCTTAACGGCCGACTCACTATGATGTCTGAAAACCTCTTAATGGGCGGTATATTAGTCGCATTAGTTTTGGGTTTGTTCCTTAATTTGAAAGTGGCTTTCTGGGTGATACTGGGTATCCCGATTAGTTTTGCTGGCGCATTTTGGTTGATGCCATTTGGTTCAGTGACAGTCAATGTCCTCAGTCTATTTGCTTTTATCATGGTGCTGGGTATTGTTGTGGATGATGCAATCGTCATTGGTGAGAGCGTGTTTAGTGAGGCCAAAAATGATTACCGCTCAAAGCTTGCAGCGGGGCAGATTTCTGATTCAGGGTATTCTACCTCGGCAGAGACAGTCATTGCAGGAGCCAAAAGAGTGGCGACGCCGTCAACAATTGGCGTTCTAACGACCATGGCAGCTTTTTTTCCGATCATCTTTATTGGTGGAAGTTTTGATGGTATTACCAAAGCTATCGGTATCGTGGTAATTCTGTGTCTGATATTTTCTCTAATTGAATCTAAATTAATTCTTCCCGCACACCTAGTGGGCCTTAAATTTGGACAACAGTCATCGGGAATCATGGCGGTGGTTAATCGCCTTCAAAGTAAAGTTGCCACGGGATTGGATTATGTTATTGAGAATGTTTATCAACCTTGGTTAAGAAAGGCACTGCGCAACCGGTGGATTACGCTAGCTGGATTTTTAGCAATTTTTATTATTATCGTAGGTGCGGTGAACAGTGGTATTGCCCGCTTTGAGTTTTTCCCCAGTGTGCCTGGAGATGGTGTTCAGGCTGAAATTATCATGCAGGATGGTGCATCTGCGGAGAGCCTTGCTGAGACAATTGACCAAATAGAAACGGCGATATATAAGGTTGATAAAAAGTATCGTGCTGAAAATCCGAACACCGTTGGCCTGGTTGAGCATGTTGCCTTTTTTGTCTCCAGCGATGTCACAGCTAGCTTTCGTGTAGTGCTAACAAAGTCTGAATTCCGTAGCGTCAGCGCAACTGAAATTGAGAGATTATGGCGCGCTGAGGTGGGCTTATTGCCGAATGTGCGAAAGCAGCGGTATTTTTCTAGTGAGGGCCCATCTGGCGCGGCAATAAGTTTATCGTTGTCAGGAACTGACCCAGATGCATTAACCCTAGCCAGTGTCGAATTACAGCAATATTTGACTCAGTTCCCAGGCGTCTATGATATTTATAATTCTCAGGGCTCGGGTAGTAAAGAGGTGCTGATTAACCTAAAACCCTATGCCAGTCAGGTTGGTGTAAGACTTTCAGATGTCGCGCGGCAGGTTAGGCAGGCTTTCTATGGTGAAGAGGCGCAGCGAATACAGCGGGATTCCGATACTGTCAAAGTCATGGTTAGATACCCCGTTGAAGAACGACGGGCCATTTCCACCCTAGAAAACATGCATATTCGAACGGCGAGTGGGCAGGCTATCGCGATTAGTGAAGTTGCGGACATAACTCTTGGCCTTGGACTCACAGCGATAGATCGGTTAGATCGTAAACGCACGGTTACAGTCACAGCTGAAGTTGAAACTGAAAAGGTGCAAAGTGGTGATGTAGTTCAAGATGTAAGAAAGAATTTCGTGCCCTCGTTACTTGAAAAATATCCCAGCGTTGAGTTTCGATTGAGTGGTGGAACTCAGGAGCAGAATGAGTATTACGGGAAGATGGCTATTGGTTTTCTTACTTCCCTATTTTTGATCTATGGACTGTTGGCAGTGCCCTTACGATCTTACATTCAACCGATCGTTATTATGTCAGTGATCCCTTTTGGTTTTATTGGTGCAGTGATCGGTCATGTTCTATTTGACATGGCGGTCAATATATTATCTATGTTTGGTATCATCGCTTTGGCTGGAGTTGTTGTAAATGACAGTTTGATCTTGGTTGAGTTTGCCAATCGGGGAAAGGCTGAAAACCTTTCTCCCGAAGATGCGATCTTGAATGCGGGTAAAAAGCGCTTTCGAGCCATACTACTAACGACTCTGACCACTTTTGTTGGGTTGTTGCCGCTGCTCTTTGAGACCAGCGTTCAGGCGCAATTTGTTATTCCGATGGCCCTGTCCTTGAGCTTTGGTATTCTGTTCGCGTCGGTAATAACCCTAGTGCTTGTACCCTGCTTATACCTTGTAGCGGAGACTAATCATCGTTTCATTAGCAGGATTCTTCTGCTATTGCTTCTGATTTTATTAAGTTACGTAATGGTCTTCTTTGAGGCCTTTTCTCTCAACGTGGCAGCCGTCATCTCCGTATTGCTAGTGATAGGGTTACTGGCCCTGTCGATCGGTAAGGTTATGGGTTATTTTCCAGAAAATGAGGCCCAAGCCTAAGCTGGGCCTTAATGAGTCGAATCCCTGAAAATTCTGCATTGCAGCAGTGTTGGATGTACAATGCTAAGGCAACCTTTTGTCAAATATTGGAGTTGTCATCAGTGCTTCGTTACATCGAATCTTCTAAGTTACCCACCCGTTGGGGGACCTTTGACATCCATGGCTTTGAAGATCCTTTCAAGGGTAAGGAGCATATCGCAATCACTATGGGTGATTGTGGCACTGGTGAGCCTTTACTCACCAGAATTCACTCTGAATGTCTTACCGGCGATGCCTTAGGCAGTTTGCGCTGTGATTGCGGCGAGCAGCTGCATGAGGCAATGAAGCGCATTTCAGAAGAAGGGCGTGGCGCTATTCTTTACCTTCGGCAAGAAGGGCGTGGCATTGGTCTGGTCAATAAGATACGCGCCTATAATTTACAGGATGAGGGGGCCGATACTGTTGAGGCAAATGAACGATTAGGCTTTGGTGCAGATATGCGTGATTATTCTATTTGCGAGCCGATGTTAGAGCATTTAGGGGCCAAAAAAGTTCAGTTAATGACCAACAATCCGCGTAAAATTAATGCCCTTATAGAGTTAGGCATTGATGTTGTTGAGCGCAAACCGCTGCAGGCTGAGAGTAATCCGCATAATGTCCAGTATCTCTCTACCAAGGCGGGTAAATTAGGCCATCTGTTTGAGGATTTAGGCGAGTGAGCTTTGGGCTGTCTAAACGTATTATTCCCTGTTTGGATGTTGATAAGGGACGTGTGGTTAAGGGTGTTCAGTTCGTTGATATACGTGATGCCGGAGACCCAGTAGAAGTTGCGCGCCGCTATAATGAGCAGGGCGCAGATGAAATAACCTTTCTTGACATCACCGCCAGTCACGAAGGTCGTGACACTACCTTACATATCGTTGAACGCATGGCAGGAGAGGTATTCATTCCTTTGACTGTGGGCGGTGGCGTGCGCGAATTGCAGGATATCCGCAATTTATTAAATGCAGGAGCTGACAAGGTAGCAATTAACTCAGCTGCGATCTTCAATCCTGAGTTTGTTGGTGAGGCAGCTCAACGATTTGGATCTCAATGTATTGTGGTCGCTATTGATGCGAAACAGATAAGCTTTGGTGAGAATCCATGCTGGGAAATATTTACCCATGGTGGACGCAAGTCTACGGGTATCGATGCCATTGAATGGGCAAGAAAGGTGACTGAACTCGGCGCAGGTGAGATTTTACTCACTAGTATGGATCGAGACGGTACTAAAAATGGCTTTGATTTAGCGCTGACATCTAAGGTCAGTGACGAGGTTAATGTTCCGGTGATTGCCTCTGGCGGTGTAGGGACTCTACAACATTTAGCGGATGGAATTATCCAGGGTAAGGCTGATGCGGTTTTAGCCGCCAGTATTTTTCATTATGGTGAGCACAGTGTTCCTGAGGCCAAAAAATTTATGGCAGAGCAGGGTATTAATGTGAGGTTATAGTATGCTCTGTTGTCTTCTAATCTTATCTAGTGAGATCTTATGTCTCGTAGGATTCCTCCTTTAAATGCCCTCAAGGCTTTTGAGGCGGCCGCAAGGCTAACAAGCTTTACTGCTGCCGCTGACGAGCTACATGTTACTCATGGCGCGATTAGTCAGCAGATTCGAGTTCTCGAGGGTTATTTCCAGCAACCCTTTTTTATTCGGCCATTATATTTTTGGTTTATCAGTTAGACAATAATCGTAAACGTAAAAAAACCGTACTGCTAAAGTGCGGTGCCTTTCGTCCAAGCCAAATTACATGGGATTGATTCGTAGCCAGGGCTTCATTAAAAATCCGAATGGATTAGACAGTTTGATTGGTGCTGCTAAGGCGGAAAGGCAAATACAGTCTCCATTTTGTGCACCTATTGGTTGGTGAACGTCACCAGCTTCACGCTGCAGAAAATCACCTTCATTATAAACCGCTTGCTCATCAGAGAAACTACCTTTAAGAACCACGGTGAATTCGCGACCGCCGTGGCCATGGCGCGGGGTTTTGCCACCAGAACAAATTTTATGTAATGCAACTTCGTACTTTTTCTGGCCAGTCGCAAATTGAGCCACATCCACAGACGAGGACATCCGCCGCCAAGTAGGCGAAGACTGGCTGCCATTAATGAGTTTATTCACTAAGTGAGGGTAACGGACGTCAGACATCTTAGAGGTGCTAGGGACAATATTGGCGTCCCTTTCAGGTAACTGATCTATTTTGGCCATCACAGAGTCTAGTAGATGCTCTCCAACCTCGATGGGTTCCGCTTCACTCATCAATTTGGAACCTACTTGGTCAAGGCGTAATAATTCATTACGACATTTGGCGCAAAAATGTAGGTGAGCTGATACACAGATAGAAGGGGCAGTTTCAAGATTTCCTGCGGAAAAATCGACTAACATCGCAGATCCGGGGTGGTGATTAACTTTGCTCATAAGAGGTCGTCTCTAAAATCTGGTGCTACCAGAATTTGCATTTTTTGAAGCGCTAGTCGCACTCTCGATTTTACTGTTCCTAGGGGCAGGCCAAGCTCGCTGGATGCCTCTGCGTGCGATTTACCTTCTAAATAAACTTTGCGAAGAATCTCGTCTTGTTCTTTGGGTAATTTCGCAAGGGATGCCTGCACCTTGTCTTCGCTGCGCTTTTGTCCCATCAAAGAGACCGGCGTGTCTGCGTCGGCTTCATGCCAGAAGTCTTCACTCTCAAGCGGCAGATGCTGAGTATTGCTTTTACGGCGCAACATATCGATTCTGCAGTTTCGTGCTACTGTATAAATCCACGTGGTTGCGGAGGCTTTTTCAGGATTATAGCTTGCCGATTTTTGCCATACCTTGATCATGACCTCTTGGACTAAATCTTCACTCAAACCTGGAAACCATCCTTCATGACGGCTTGCTTGAGCGAAACTCTTTAATAGAGGAGCATAATGATTAAATAATTGAGTAAAGGCACGCCTGTCGCGAGTTTCAGCAACAGATACCAACAGCGTTGACCATTGGTCCGATCGTTTTTCGGTGCTAAACATTGCCGTCTTCTTGGCCTGCTCTTCCTTCTGATTAACGATATCGATGGTTGTATCCAACATTATGTAAAGCTACTTTGCTAATTAGGCAATTTACGACCCCAGTAAGAAATTGGATCAGCCTTTCTTTAGGTCCAGAAGCAAATGAATTTGTACTACACTATACGCGGTTTGATAGGACTATAGACTCAATCACTTTTAATGTTCAATATTTCAGCGGTTTTAAACCCAAACTATAGGAAGATAATATGGATAAGCTGGCTATTCTGACCACGGGTGGCACGATAGATAAGGTCTATTTCGATGCGGCTAGCGAATTCCAGGTGGGAGATCCTGTGGTAGAGGCCTTACTCGAGAAGATGAATGTGGGCTTCGAGGTTGCTCTATACCAATTGATGCGCGTTGATAGCCTTGACATGACCGATCAACATCGGGCATTAATCCGCCAAGCGGTTGAGAGTTGCGATGCTGAGCATATTTTAATTACCCATGGTACAGATGGCATGGTTGAAACAGCTAATTGGTTGAAAGAGATAGGGGAAAAGAAAATCATTCTGACGGGTGCATTACAGCCGGCAGCTTTTTCTGAAAACGATGCGGTTTTTAATATCGGCTGTGCTATTGGCGCACTACAAATAGTGTCTTCGGGAGTCTATATAGCAATGAATGGTCAGATCTTTGACTCAAGCAAGGTGGTTAAAAACCGCCTTAAGAATCGCTTTGAACGGACACCTTGAGTTTAGTGCTATCTATCTAGGTTCTGGTTAAGAATTTCAGGTTTAAACATATTATCTAATGCCGGGGTTGGCAGAGTGCCATCGGCATAATAAAAATAGTGAGGTATCTTCAATTTAGCCCGCGGATTTTAGTTCCCTGAGGCTAATTTTCCGTTAACATGGCCGTGTAAATTCATTGCTAACGTTTCATTCATGAAAAAAAATCCAGACTCGTCATTTCCCAAACTCGGCATCGGTATAGATTTCGGCACCAGTAATAGCGCTGCTGCAATATTTGATGGCCAGCGGGTAAAACTGGTCAAGCTAGCGCCCCATAATCCAATTATGCCTTCGGCCAATTATATCGACCGAGACTTTGTTGCAGAGATCGGCCAGGATGCGATAGACGAGTATATTAAAGGTAATCAAGGTAGAAAAATTGAGCTTAGCCTGGAGGTGCTGGGCGAGGCGAGAACCAGCGCTGGTGGTCCTGATGGGCCCGCTGGTGAAGGTGAAACAAGTAAGGTTTACGGACAAGCTTTTAATGATGGAGGCTTGCCGGGGCGTTTATTTCGCGGTACCAAAAGGCTTCTAGGTAACTCGGCCAGTGATAGAACATTAATATTTTCTCGACAGTTTAGGTTGGTTGCTTTAGTGACTCCGATATTGGTTGGCATCCGCAGTGCACTGCGGGATGCAATTAGACATCTTTCCGATGGAGGACTCCAAGATTTGGCCGATCATGCCTGTATTGGACACCCAGTTAATTTTGAGGGGAGTGAACAGCAGCGTAATACTGTTGCTCTTGAACGACTCAGCGAGGCTTATCGTCATGCGGGCATCACCGAGCAGACTTTTTGTCCGGAGCCAACAGCAGCGGCCATCAGCTATTTACACAATCAGTCAGACCGACATAACCAGCGACTGCTGACAGTCGATTTTGGCGGTGGAACTCTGGATTTTAGTATTTTACGGCGTCTTGAAGATTCTTTTGAAGTTGAGGCCACACATGGTATTGCTCTTGGTGGGGATAAAATTGATCAAACTATTTTTAGAGAATTAGTGTTTCCGCTGCTGGGCAAAGGAGAGCGTTGGATTCGTTTGGTCGATGGGCTAACCGTAGATACTCTCTTTCCTTTTGGTGATTTCGAAGATTTGCTGATCAATTGGCCCGTCAGTTATATGCTTAACCAAAATAAATATACCTCACCGGTTATGCAGCGTATGGCAGAGACTGATTTTGCTGCCAATAAATTTAAGCGTCTTTATGACCTGATAAAACAAAATTATAGTTATCAGGTTTTTGAGGCGATCAAGGACTTTAAGGCAACCCTCTCAGTGCAGCAGTCAGCGATACTAGATATCCCCCAGCTTGATATTGAGGTTGAGTTAGAGCGGTGGGAGTTTGAGGTAATGATTTCTGACTCACTGTTTGAATTAGAGCAGGCCATCAGCCTTATTCTGAGTAAGGCTGATTTGCAGACAACGGATATTGATCTAGTGTTGCGTACAGGAGGGTCTTCACTGATCCCTGCGGTAAAAGATATTCTCGATAATCAGTTTGCGGGGAAGGTGGTAGAGCATGATCCTTTTACTAGCGTAGCTGCAGGTTTGGCAATAGTCGATTACTATGGTTATGGCCAACCATAGTCGCTACGGGTTATTATAAATGGCTTACTTACCGAATCGTCGATTTCGTTGTTGCCAAACCCGGATAGCTCGCCAAAAGTCAATTTTACGGAACGCAGGCCAAAAAGTCTCGGTGAAGTAGAGTTCTGAATAGGCGCTTTGCCATAGTAAAAAACCTGACAATCGCTCCTCACCTGAAGTCCGAATAATAAGGTCTGGATCAGGCATGCCCTCGGTATAAAGATGATTGGAGAGTAATTGCTCATCAATATCATCAATATCTATCGCGCCAATCTTAATCTGCTCACCGATTTTTTTAACCGCATCTACTATTTCTGCGCGACCCCCGTAGCCAATCGCAATATTCAGTTGAAAACTGCTATGCCCCGCAGTTTGAGCCTCCACAGTATCTATCTCTTGGTTCATTTCTTGTGAGAGCTGATCTCGTCTGCCGATGACTTTAATTTTAACATTTTCATCAGCAATTAAAGGATCGGTCTTTAAAGTTCTGAACTTATTTAAAATAATACTCATTAGCTCTTCGACTTCCTCTCCACTGCGATTGTAATTTTCAGTGGAAAAGCCATATAGGGTGACCATTTTAATTTCGAGGTCTAAACACCATCTTAAAAACCCCTCTAAATTATCTGACCCAGCCATATGCCCAGCTTTCCGCGTCGCTAGTTTCTGTACCATCGCAAAACGTCGATTTCCATCTACAATCAGACCCACGTGATGGGGGCGTTTGTTAGTAAAGATTTGTCGGCGAAGTGTTTTTTCATACACTTTATAAAAGATAGAAGGAACGTACATTAGTATCAAGTCTCAATTCATATCATGCGATGTGGATGATGATATAACTATAAAGGTTACTGTCTTTTTTTTAGATAGGGCGATTAGACCGTCTGCCGATGCAATGCGAGAGACTAATCATTACCCCTAATGGCAAAATAAGTACCCAGAGCCAAGAGAAAAATTTGCTCGCTAGTAAATAGCTTAGCTGTGATGAACCAGTCAGCATGAGCTATAGAAAAAGCACCAATCATAATAACCATTATCGCGCCGCCGGACAGCCTAGTGATTATATGGCCAAGCGAGCTACCTAAAAGGCCTCCTAAGATAACACCAATGCCTGCTGTGGTTTCACCGATAGCCACCATACTGCTAACAACCTCAGGAGCTGGAATACCAACACTGGAAAACCAACCGACCATTTTTTCTGGGGGTAGTGGAAACTTACTGTAACCGTGCAAGAAAAAAGAAATACCCAAAGTAAGTCTTAACAGCCAAGGAGCCAATCCACTCAATGGCTTAGCTATCGAATTAAGGGTTGCATTAAGGTTTGACATAGAGGTCCTCTCAAAAAAGTAGTTATTTTTGTCTTTTGGGATAATTATGCAATTTTCTGCACAGTTAATGTTTGCCAGTTGTTAGTTTAATATATTTCACATAGATTGTTGAATCTATATTAATTTAATTGCTCTCACTCGCAATACAAACTGCCAGTCTCCTAGGCTTGCCGTTAGTCTATGAAGCTCTGACCGTCAAGTTGATTCCGAATATTCTCAGGAATCTCAAGCTTAAGATGCGCGGCAATTGACGGGAGGATGTCGACAATCGCTGGCGTTTGATAGTAGCGCTCATTGAGATCGTCGCTATTGGTCACTATCCAGGTTGTTCGCTCCCGTTCGCTCTGATTTCCGTGGTCCTGACCGGTTTTGGCATCGCGGCCATGGTCGGTCGTAATGACGATCATCCATTCTTCGTCATATGCCTGCTGCCGTTTTTGCACGGCGCTCCAAATTTTGCCGATCTGACCATCCATGTACTGCACGGCCGCCGTCATTTCCGGGCCGTCGCCATAGTTGTGGCCCACTGCATCGGTGTATTCTAGGTAGACCCATGACAAATCCGGCCCGTTGGACTCAACATATCTCGCCGCTTCATCCGTGACGAGATCGTCGATAGCGCGGATGTAATTTTCCTGTAGATCGTGTGGGAACCGCTCGACATTAAGTTCGAAGCCATCAAATACATAATCCAGTTTATTGCCGCCTGCCTCCTTCAGGCCATCACCAATTAGCTTTGTCCGATTGTCTGTCCAGGTCGAAAAGATGGCCGTTTGCAAGGTCGGATCCTGCTCTTTGGCCATTCTAAAGATATCCCAGTAGGCGTAGTTGGGAGCGTTGACCTGGTTATCATAAACATTGTGCTTATTGGCCCAGGTCCCCGTGAGCAAATTGTTGTAGCCGATAGCCGAAGACGTTGGACTTTGGGACTCCCCTCCAATCTCTCCACCGACGTAGGCTCTCGTGTAGCCGCCTTTGCCAGCAATGGAATCCAGTACGGGTGTAGACGTATTTTCCAGAACGTCCGCAGGAATGCCGTCAACAATGATGAATATTGCTGCCGGCGACTTGGCAAAGACCGTACTGCTGGACCACACTGCGATTAGTAGAATGGCGGTCAGACATCCTCTATTTCCTATCTGCTGAATCATCATCGGGTACTTCCCTTAAGGTTATGGTAAAGATTACCACTTAACGTTGACATTGTAGATACAAAATTTACAGGAACAGTATTGGGTTCGACAATCTCAACCATCAGTTGAGTAACAACTATGGCTATTTATCGCGCCCTTAATTTTCTAACCTTTATGGGTCTAGAAATAAACATCGGGACATGGATTGTTTTTAGTCATTTCTCCTTAATTAGCTAGTGTTTTGGTCTAAATTGGGAGCAGATTAATTTTGTAAAATCGGTATAATCATCATCTGCGTAAATATCATTAAACAGGTGTCGAGCGAACCATTTTGAAAACAGAATTTCTTGGCAAGACCTTATCTGGCCCATTCACGATTCCCTCTGGAATTGTTACCACTGCAACCTCAATTATTCAGGCTATGTTTGACCATATACCGCAGATAGGTGTCATCACGACGAAAAGTGTCGGCCCTACACCGCGCGCAGGTAATCGTGAACCTGTTTATAGCCAATATGCACCAGGTTGCTTTGTCAATGCTGTAGGTTTAACGAACCCCGGTGCCGAAGCGTCTGCAGAGGCTATGTCGAAGTTACGCATCCCTAAAGATCGATTTTTACTGGTGTCGATCTTTGGTGGTAGCATCGAAGAGTTTGTTCAAGTGGCTAAGATTATGGCGCCTGTTGCCGATGGACTAGAACTTAATCTCTCCTGTCCGCACGCCAAAGGGTACGGCATGGCCATGGGTCAGGATCCAGAGATGGTTCGAGAAGTCACGGCAGCGGTCAAGGCTGTTGTCGATATTCCGGTGATTCCAAAGCTAACGCCTAATACGTCTAATATTAGTGAGATAGCCCTTGCGGCAGTGGCGGGCGGGGCAGATGCTCTCTGTGCTATTAACACTGTCGGTCCAGGTTACACCTCTTCCCACGGCCAGCCTGTGCTAAGTAATGGCGCCGGTGGTATGTCGGGTAAAGGTGTTCTGCCTATCGCACTTAAATGTATTCGTGAAATTGCAGCTGTTACTGATGTACCCATTATTGGCTGTGGCGGGGTTAGTAGCGCCGCCGATGTGCGAGAATTCCTCGATGCAGGCTCCACCATTATTGGCGTTGGCTCAGCTCTTACGGGAATGACAACCGAGGATATTGGGAGCTATTTTAGTCAGCTAGAATCTGATATCAGTTTCAATAGCAATAAAGCTGAAGGCCATATTCGCTACGATATCGATATGGACTTTGAACCCGTTGTGCTGGTTGAGAATAAACGCATATGTGAAGACATTTGCGTTCTGACCTTTGATCGAAAGATCAACATCCAGGCGGGCGAGTTTGTGTTCTTATGGATACCTGGCTTAGGTGAGAAACCTTTCTCCGCTCTTTCAGATGACCCTTTTCAGTTGGCGGTTATTGATGTTGGTATTTTTACCCATGGATTAATGGATTTAGCTGTCGGCTCTGAAGTTTACGTACGCGGTCCACATGGCATCCCTGTATTACCCCCTGAAGATTCCAAGATCATGGCGGTTGCGGGCGGAACTGGTTTGGCGGCTGTGTATCAACTTGCCAGAGATTTTGGTAACGCTGAGGTGTTTACCGGCGCTCGCACTGCAGAGCGACTCTATTATCTTGAAGAGTGCCAAAAAGTTGCTGATGTACATGTGGCTACCGACGATGGTAGTGAAGGCTTTAAGGGATTTGTAACAGAGTTATTGCGCGCTCGCTTGGAGGAGATGACGCCGACTGAGTTAGATACTTTGGTGTTCTATAACTGCGGACCTGCCCCTATGGTGCATGAGGCCGCGAGAGTGCAACGCGAGTTCTGCCGCGATGATCAGATTTTTAGTGCCATCGACTATCTTACAAAGTGCGGTGTGGGTATCTGTGGAGCTTGCGCGGCGTCAGATGGCCAACGTATTTGTGTTGACGGACCTTTTCTACAGGGTTCTCCAGCAAGGCCTGCTAGTCTTTAATTCTACTTTTAATCAGTTTTTCTGCCATTTATTGGCTTCTGTGCGACTGTTTTAGACTGGTTCTATGAGCGGCTCCGTTAAATTGGTTTAAAACCACGAGGCTTTATTGACGAAGTACATCAGTTGGTCAAGGGGTAGCATATAATTGGAATATGAAATATATAGCCAACCAATCCTTTAGGTCGCTTTATGTCATCTGAAAAGTACTTTTTTGGTCCATTAATAATAGGTAAGCGATATCATCCACAAAATGCCCTGTCATTAGCTTTTGCCTGCCTACTTTCATATAAAAGCGAGAAACACATTATCTCTGAGGCTTCAGATTGGGGCTTCTCTCAGGTGCGATTTCTAGAAATCATCCAAGGTCATCGTATCGATATGCAATGCTATGTCATGGCTGATCATGACAACATTGTGATTGTTTTTCGTGGTAACGACGACATAAAGGATTGGTTGGCTAATTTTACAGCCATCACTGAGGCGGGGCCATTTATCAATAGTAATGCTCATAAAGGATTTCAAGACGTTCTTGAACCAGCAGTCCAAGAACTTAACCAGATAATAAATAAATTTGGTGCAAAGAGTAAAAAGATATGGATTACCGGCCATAGTTTTGGCGGCGCGCTGGCCTCTCTTTATGCCGGCGCACTGATTAACAATAATCATCGAGTTTATGGCATATATACCTTTGGGAGTCCTCGGGCTGGGGACCATACTTTTGCTGAGAGTCTTAACAATGCTGTCGTAGGTCCCCATTATCGGGTGGTTAATGCTGGCGATATTGTGGTTCATCTTCCTCCAGAACCATTCTACAGTCACGCGGGGAAGCGCATAATTTTAAAACGCGACAAACGAGAGACATCTAAGCAGTCATGGTTACTACTGCAGATTACGGCCGTCAGAGAGTTTTTCCGTGATGTCGCTGATTTTATGGATATAACTAATCGTCACCGATTAGATGCAGGTAATGACAGCTATATCCCACGGCTAAGAAACGATGCCGAGCGGGTCAATGGGACTGTTTTTATAAAAGCGCAGTCTTAAGCATCAATCAAAGGTAAAGAGCACCATCTTATGATTTTTTGGGGGGTAGTTCTCAAATCCTGGTAAAGGAATTTTCATAAAGCAGGGTTTTTTTCTGGAAAACAGTTTAGGTTTAAATATATGAGCATAGCTATAACCTTGGGCTGTTAGGAAGGCTACAATTTCATCTGTCTTTTCTTTATATTTTTTAACCTGAAATTCGAGAGCTAGCATTGGTTGATGTTTTTGTAAGGTCTCTGACGCACCCTGCAAGGCTTCTAATTCATAACCTTCTACATCCATTTTAATAAAGCTAATTGGGCGGGGAGCATTGCTCTGCAAATACTCATCTAGGGTCATTAGATTAAACTCTATGTTTGCCTCATCGGAATCACTGATTCGACTTCCACCTATATTCAACGGATCCATCACAGCCAGCATAGTTGCTTTTGTGTTGCTGAGGCCTACATTAACCGCTGAGACATTCTCAGCAAGCTCTGCATTCAGTGAAAGCACCTTAAAGGTCGACATATTGGGCTCAAAGCTTATAACCGTTCCGAATAAGTCAGCAAAAAAAAGCGCGTGGTTGCCAATGTTGCCACCGATATCTAGGCAAGTTTCTCGAGGGTAGGGTTCAGTGAGGAGAAAGGCTTTTAACGCTAATAGTTCGGGTTTCTCAAAAAGACCATCAATCATTATTTTTCGCGAAATAGCATCGTGGGCAAAACAGACTACCTGCGGGTACTTATGAATACTCTGACGTGCTGAGCGTTCTAAGCCGAATTTGAGTATTTGGCGCAATAAAATGTTCATATCTACATGAAACGACATAAGCCGCAGATAATCAAGACGCTAGAGAGGTAATTTCATAGTTTAACGCACAGAGGATAACCTATGCTGGTTTAGTCAGGGCTGAGTTGGCCTTTTTCCCAGTTTTCTAATAGAGACCGAGTATCGCGTTGCCAGGGATGGAAATCTTCTTTGAAGTACTCTTTGTAGGCTGGCCATGATAGGCGTATGAATCCTTGTCTTCCTAATAAGAACTGCATTCCTTCAATCCAGACTCTGAGGTTCCACATCTTTTTATCTCGTCGCAGCATGTGGATCATACCCACAATAATATCTTGCATTAGGAAGAACGTGGCAAGTCTCAACGAAGACTTACGCATCTTTTCGCGGTAAGGCTTATTTTTAGTGACTGCGCGATAAACATCAAAGGCAACCGCTTTATGCTCCATTTCTTCCGCCGCATGCCAAGTCCATAATTCTTTCATTGGCGGTTCGATGACCCCATGAGCGTCAACATCTTCACCTAACATTCTCTCTGCCAAAATCGCTGTAATGTGCTCTAGTGCGGCTGTCACCGCTAGGCGCTGAATTGGGCGAAGTTTAGCATTAGATTCTTTGATTTTACGAGCTATACGCCCTTCTAGGTAGTCAAGACTATAGTTCCGCTCTTTGCACAAGGTCTCATTATAGAGTTCGTGCTCACGTCTATGAATGCCTTCTTGACCGCAAAAATGTCGAATCTCCCTCTGTAGTTTAGGGTCAGTAATCTTGACTGCATAGCAACGCACACTATCGATGAATGATTGTTCTCCCAGTGGAAAAGTAATAGACATCGCATTAAACCAAGCGGTCTTGAACGGATGGTTGTCGTACCAATCTCTGCCCAGACTGTCGGTCAGTTCGTGCCTCTTATTGCGCAACTGGATAGAGATTTCTGCTGGTGTGTATGATTCTTGTTTCATCGACTTATCCTGAGTTACTCCATCGTTACTCTAAAGCTTAGATCAACAATAGTCTACAAGAGGTTATCGGCTGCCGATCATCTCTTGTGCACGTTGCCGGAGTGCAAATTTCTGTACTTTACCTGTGGAGGTTTTTGGTATGACTTCAAAAACGAAATGGCTGGGGACTTTAAATCCTGCCAAGTGTTTTCGGCACCAGTCTTTAAGATCTGCTTCTGAGGATTGGCTGTTAGGATCCAGTTCGACAAAGGCGCAGGGTGTCTCACCCCACTTTTTATCCGGCATTGCTACTACGGCTGCGGTGACCACATCACTGTATTTATAAAGTACCTCTTCTATCTCAATGGATGAGATATTTTCACCGCCCGAGATAATAATATCCTTTGAGCGATCTTTAAGCTGGATATAGCCGTCGGGATGTACAACGGCCAAATCGCCTGAATGAAACCACCCTCCCTCAAAGGATTGATCATTGGCCTCTTTATTTTTCAAATAGCCCTTCATTACTACATTGCCCCTAAACATTACTTCTCCTAGGGTTTCACTGTCTCGAGGTACTGGCAGCATGGTTTTAGGATCTAGAACGTCGAGATTTTCAAGGGCATGATAGCGCACACCCTGTCGAGATTTTAAGGTAGCTTGCTCAGGACCGGGAAGCTGGTCCCACTGCTTATGCCAGTCATTTACGACTGCAGGACCGTATACTTCGGTAAGTCCGTAGAGGTGGGTGACATTAAATCCAGCATCACGCATATTGGCCAATACTTTTTCAGGAGGGGGTGCGGCAGCGGTAAAGAAATTGACAATATCTGGCAATTCAGGGCGGTCAATCGGGTCTGTGGCTAACATCGTCGACATAACCACCGGTGCACCGCATAAAAGAGTGACCTGATGTTGCTTTAAGGCGGCCCAGATAGCATCGGCACGCACTTCTCGCAAACACACTTGAGTGCCACTGACAGCTGTCATAGCCCAAGGAAAACACCACCCGTTGCAGTGAAACATGGGCAAGGTCCAGAGATAAACGCTGTGCTTCGCAAGAGAGGTGGTAATGATACTGCTTTGAGCTAACAGGGATGCGCCACGATGATGATAGACAACGCCTTTGGGGTCGCCCGTAGTCCCTGAAGTATAGTTGACGCTAATGGCATCCCACTCATCATTGGGCATCAGCCAAGTAAAATTGGGATCGCCTTGGGCGAGAATTTTCTCGTAATCAAATTCACCCAGAGGTTTGCCGGTTTGAGAAAATTCTGGATCATCATAATCAATGGTGAGTGGTTTTACACTGCATAGCTTGAGTGCATCCCTAATAGTGTCAGAGAAAGCTAGATCGGTAATGAGTACTTTGCATTCGGCATGATCTAGCTGCATCGCAATAACGCGGGCATCTAGCCGAGTGTTCATGGAATGCAACACTGCCCCGCACATAGGCACCGCGTAGTGGGCTTCAAGCATAGCTGGCGTATTAGCGAGCATGACTGACACGGTATCACCGCGGCGAACGCCTTGCGCGGTAAGAGCAGAGGCAAGCTGGCGGCAACGCGAGTAAAACTGGCGGTAGTTAATTTGAGCGTTACCATGAATCACAGCGATGTTCTCAGGGAACACCGTAGCAGCCCGTTCCAAAAAGGTTAGTGGTGTCAGAGGCTGGAAGTTGGCCTGATTACGGCCGAGATTCTGATCGTAAATACTGGACATTGTTAGGCTACCTGTCTTGCCATTTTGGGTGGCGTTTTTCGATGAAAGCAGAAATGCCTTCTTTAGCGTCAAGCTTGAGCATATTGTCCACCATAATCTGAGAGGTATAGGCGTATGCGCTGTTAAGCTTCATATGTTGTTGCTGATAAAATGCAGTTTTTCCGATTTCCACCGTCATGGTGGACTTGCTAGCAATCTTCGCCGCAATCGCCATCGTCTCTTCGGTCAACTGAGTCGGTTCTACGGTTCGATTAATTAAGCCAATTTGCTCGGCTCTAGTTGCGCTGATCATATCACCCGTTAGCAACATTTCCATAGCGTGCTTGTTCGATACATTGCGCGATAGGGCGACCATTGGCGTAGAGCAAAACAGACCGATATTAACCCCTGGGGTAGCAAATTTTGCAGTGTCGGCGGCAACAGCCAGATCGCAACTAGCGACCAACTGGCAGCCTGCCGCGGTTGCAACGCCCGCTATTTCAGCGATGACTGGTTTAGGATTATTGACGATGGCTTGCATTACATTAGCGCAGCTAGAAAAAAGGGCAGTAAAATAAGCCTGCCCACCGTCTGCTGCGCTGCGCTTGGCACTAATCTCCTTTAGATCATGGCCGGCACAAAAAGCTGGGCCTATTGCGGCTAATACGACGACTCTCACGTCGGGGTTATTAGCCGCCTCACCTAGCGCGTCAGCTAGAGTTTTAAGCATTGTTTCGGACAGTGCATTACGGCGCTTCTCGTCACACAGGGTTAGTCGTAAAACACCTTGATTATTGAGATCGCTAAGTAAAATATCTTTTGTCGCAGTCATCGGTTTACCGTTTTAGTAATCTTAGGACAGAACATTTGTCCAGTAGGGTTTTGCTAATTCTAGCTTCGGACAGCGGTTCATGACAACCTTAAGACCAACTTCAACCGCTTTATCGCGCGCCTCAAAATTAATAACCTCGAGTTGCATCCACACCACTTGGGCTCCAATTGCGATTGCTTCCTCGGTGATAGCCAGCGCAGCATCCGATGAACGAAAGATATCCACCATGTCAATGCTATGGGGAATGTCGGTCAGTGCAGCGTAACAGCGCTGACCTAAAATACTATTACCCGCCTCGAAAGGGTTTACCGGGAACACCTCGTAACCGGCTTCTAGTAACGCCACCATCGTTTGATAGCTGTCGCGTGCAGGTTTTGCGCTAGCACCGACCAAGGCGATGGTTTTAACATCGGTGAGTATCTGCTTCAGGTAAGCCTCTGGGTATTGGTCGTGGTTCATAAGCACACCTATGATCGTTAGTTAGGCGCTCTTTAGCGCAGCTAAGCTCTTTTTGGGGTCATAAAACGGCTTTTCAACAACTTTAGCACTGCGACGCGCCATTGGGGTGACTATCTCAGTTTCGGTACCCAGTTCGCTGTATTCGACAGTCACCATGGCTAGGGCTATGTTGGCATCAAGACGTGGCGAGTAAATCGCAGAGGTGACCACCCCCACCTGCTCGACCCCATGCATAATAGGCCAGAACTCATTATTAGATCCGGTGATAGGCTCGCCGCCAATCAATAGCCCTACTTGTTTGCGCTGAACCCCGGCCGCGGCAATCTCTTTTAATGCAGCCTTACCGACAAAATCAGCATCCATGTCTAAATCAACTAAGCGACCTAATCCCAATTCATAGGGGTTAGTGTGACGGTCCATATCGGCATGGTAAGACAGCATACCGGCTTCAATGCGCCTTATGGTTGAGGTGTGCCCCGGCTGCAGGCCATAGGCCTCACCAGCGGCCATTAGGCGTTCCCACAACTCATCGCCGCGACTGCCATCACGCAGGTAGATCTCATAGCCCAATTCACTGGACCAGCCCGTACGTGAAATAATTAGCGGTATACCCTCTAGCTCAAATTCTGCAAACCAGTAATAGCGAAGATCATTGATCTTATCCCCAAACACCGACTGCATAATTTCACCCGACCGAGGGCCCTGCAGCTGCAGTGGCGATACGTCGGGCTCACACACCTTTACATCTAAACCCGAATTAACCGCCAAACCTTGAGCCCACAACAAAATATCGCTGTCAGCCAGAGACAACCAAAAGTGGTTCTCAGCCAACCGCAGCAAGATAGGGTCGTTAAGCACGCCGCCGTCCGCATTGGTAATGAGCACATACTTGCACTGGCCCAGGGCACAGGTAGATAGATTGCGCGGCGTCAAAAACTGCACAAAGGCGGCAGCATCAGGCCCGGTTATCTCTACCTGACGCTCTACCGCCACATCACTGAGTGTCGCCGCGGTTACTAAGTTCCAAAAGTTTTGCTCCGGATCACCAAAATCGCGAGGAATATACATGTGGTTATACACTGAAAACGCGGTAGCGCCCCAGCGCACAGTGGCATCAAAATATGGTGATTTACGAATTTGTGTGCCAAAGCCAAACGACTTGGGCGAATCATTCGCAGCTACAGTGGTGGTGGGCACTACAGCGGAAAAATCAGGCGCTGCAGAGGTATCAATTCCGTGGTCTAGTGACATAATTTTTACCCTAAATGTTCGCTGTCTAATTTTTGCGCATTGTGTTCTCAAAAATATAACTAGGCTTCTAAATTGACGACAAAAACGTATTCTAGGACGACAGAATCCAAGCCTTTATAGCAGCGTAAATGGTATTTATTTAATGGACTTCCATCGTCTGCGGTGATCGTAATTATTTATTCAATATGTGACCTGGTTATACAATTACCAAAATTAAAAATATTACACTCTCATGCAAGAAGCGATACAACAGGAAAGATTAGGCCAAGGAACAAGGATGTTCTGGTGTGGTTCACCAGCGGCTTTAACGAACCAATTCAATCGTTAGTCCACAGGCCCCTTTTTTTAGCCTTGACTTCGTTACTATGGGCGCTACCTTTTATCGTCATTCTTTTATACGCCTATCGTTTTCGCGGTTATAATTAGCGACTAAAATAAGGCGATCTATGCCGCTAGGGTGTTTTGTACTCTCAAATGCTGCTCTAGATCATCAATAAAAGTAACTAGCTTCGGATTAATATAATGACTTATGCGGTAAAGGAAATTTTTTACTCTCTGCAAGGCGAGGGCGCCCATGCGGGTAGGCCAGCTATATTTTGTCGCTTTTCAGGGTGTAACCTTTGGAGTGGGCAGGAGAAACATCGAGCCAATGCGATATGCCAGTTTTGTGATACAGACTTTGTTGGAACCAATGGCGATGGGGGTGGCAGTTTTACGTCGACAGCGTCACTGGTGGCACAGGTAAAATCATATTGGCCCCAGAGTATTTCAGATCAAACCCACCCTTACGTTGTCTGTACTGGTGGTGAACCATTATTGCAGTTAGATACCGATCTAATTGAGGCTTTTCATGCTGAGGGTATGGAGGTGGCGATTGAAACCAATGGTACCTTACCTGTGCCCAAGGGAGTCGATTGGGTTTGTGTTAGTCCTAAGTCGGGCTCGACATTGCTGGTCGAGGAAGGTGACGAGATTAAATTAGTCTACCCCCAAAAAGGGCATCATCCCTCTGATTTTGTGCACCTAAAATTCAACTACTTCTTCTTACAACCTATGTTTGATGACCAAGAAAATAATAATCTCGAAGCGACAGTTGAATATTGCCTATCTCATCCTCGTTGGAGTTTGAGTCTACAAACTCACAAGTTATTGGGTTTACCCTAGCCGCCGAGTATCAAGCCGGCTAACTAAATAATTATAAGACGTGGTAGGTGATTGCCAATGTGCCGATGACAAAGCAATAGTAAGAAAAGTAGACTAGCTGGGCGTTACGAACTAGCTTTATCATCCATTGACAGGCGAGCATTCCGGTGAGAAAGGCAGCAATAAATCCAGCAATAAGCACGCCTAACTGATCTTCATTTATGTGGATACCTCCATCCATTAGATCTTTCGCAATTTTACCCAGTATCAAGGGCACTACCATTAAGAAGGAAAAGCTCGCCGCTTTGCTGCGATCAACACCTAATAGCACGGAGGTTGAAATAGTCGCGCCAGAACGAGAGATGCCGGGAAGGATAGCAATCGCTTGGGAAACGCCGATGATAGCGGCGTGAAAAAAACTGACATCCTTGCTAGTATTTTTTGATCGGTCCGCAATCATAAGCAACAAACCTGTAACCCAAAGCATAAGACCAACTAACAAGATTTGTCGATCAAAAAGATTTTCTATTTCATCAGCGAACAACAGACCAATGACAGCGGCCGGAATCATACTGAGTAATATTTTGACTGAAAACCTAAATTCGTCATTATTCTTTCGTTGCCAAAGGCCTAAGGCGATACGCCTGACTTCACTTTTGTAAACAACCAGAGTAGCTAGCGCTGTCGCGAAGTGCACTACCACGGTAAACATCATGCTTTCTTGGGGCAGGCTGGTATCGCCGAGGATCGCTTTACCCAACTCTAAGTGACCACTACTGCTGACTGGCAAGAATTCAGTGAGCCCTTGAACAATACCAAGGATAATAGCTTCTAAAAGGGACAATTAGGTACTCCAACAAGATGTTTTGTGATTTGTTTTTCTCAATCATCAGCGGCCTCATAGTAAACCGTATTAAGGCACTATACCATTATGGTTGGCGTGGTATTACTCATACCGAAGCGCATCAATAGGATCAAGGTTGGCGGCCTTCGCAGCTGGAATAATACCGAAAATCAAACCAATTCCTGCACTAAAGCCAAAGGATAAAATAATCGCCCAGGCGGGAACTGTTGCCGATGGTAAGCCGGTTAAATTACTAATTAAAGATCCGGCACCGAAACCTAATATCAGACCTATTAGACCGCCGAGAAGGCAGAGGAAAATAGCCTCGATTAAAAACTGTAGCAAAATATCAAATCGCGTCGCACCCAAGGCTTTTTGAATGCCGATCTCTCGAGTACGTTCGGTTACTGATACCAACATAATATTCATAATACCAATGCCGCCGACCAGTAATGAGATCCCGACGATTCCACCCAAAACCAGAGTGGTACTGCCCACAATAGCATCAAAGGTGTCGAGCATTTGATCAGCTGTAGCGATCTCAAAATCATCGGCGGCATCTTTACTGAGCCTGTGATTGCGGCGTAATAAATTCTTAATATGCTGTTTTACTTGCTCTAACTGTGACGGCTCGTTAATTTGAAGACTAATCGTGATATCTGGTTCTTGTGCGCCGCCTAAGAGTGCCTTGGTGGTACTAAATGGCAGTAAAATGAAGTCGTCTTGGTCAAAACCAAATAATTTTCCGCGTTTTTCAGCAATGCCAATGACTTTAAACCACTCACCCGACACACCAACATGCTGCCCGATAGGGTCCCCTTTGATGTCTAGCTTAGATATTATAGACGGACCTAGTACAGCGACACGCCGACGACTGTTGTCGTCGCTAAGGTTAAAAAATCGGCCACGTTCAGGATAAACAGTATTTAATTTTTGATAAGTCGAAGCTGTGCCGACTATCATCGAGCTAGACGATTGCCCTCTATAGGTAATTAGCGCATTAGAGCCCCACATTGTAACCGTGGGGGTGACATTACTAATGCCGGGCACCCTATATTTTATTTCAAGATAATCATCGTAGCTTAGTTTAGCCCGAACTCCCTGAAGCCTTTCTTCTCGTGGTGTATAAGATTCGATGTTGATTACATTGGTGCCCATACCGTCAAATTGCTGGGTTATGTTGGCGCTAAAACCTTGGACAACAGAGACCACTGCAATGACTGAGGCGACACCGATAATAATACCTAAGGTAGTTAAAAAGCTCCGAAAACCATGGGCAAAAATAGAATGCGCGGCTGAACGTGTTCCTTCAATAATTTTGAACTTTAAGTTAGACATAGGCAACTACTTCCGAAGAGGACAGTTTAGCCGACACTTGATTGATATGGTCAGACATTAGATGACCATCTTTCAGGGTGATAACTCTATGGCAACGTTCTGCAATTTCATGTTCGTGGGTGACGACAATCAGTGTTTGCCCATCGCCATGTAATTTGTCAAATAGAGCCATTATTTCGGTGGTAGTTGAGGAGTCTAGGTTACCGGTAGGTTCGTCAGCTAATAAAATTGCGGGCTCAGTCACTAGCGCTCTAGCAATAGCAACGCGTTGTCGTTGACCGCCAGACAGTTGGTTAGGTACATGGGCCATACGGTCTTGCAAACTGACCATTTCCAATGCATTTTGGGCTCGTCGCCTACGTTCAGCGACGGCTATGCCTCTATAGATTAGCGGTTGCATCACGTTTTGCAACGCTGTTGCTCTAGGTAGTAAGTTAAAATTCTGAAAAATAAATCCAATTTCTCGATTGCGAATACCGGCTAGGGCGGTTTCATTAAGAGTTGCCACGTCAGTGCCCTTGAGCTTGTATTCTCCAGCGGTTGGGTAATCAAGACAACCAAGCAGGTTCATTAAGGTTGATTTTCCTGACCCCGAAGAGCCGACAATGGCGATATAATCATTCAGGTATATGTCCAGATCAATGCCCTCTAGGGCATAAAAACCCTCACTACCCATCATGTAGTGTTTAGCAATGTTCCTTAATTCAATAATAGTTTGCTTAGACATCAGGCAGCCTTTTTCTCGATTTCTTTGACCGACTCGCCTTCTTTGAGTTTACTCAGTGCTCTGGCTGGCCCGATAATGACTTTGTCATCCACCGCCAGTCCCGAGGTTATTTCTTGTAAACGGTCATTGGAGATACCTAACTCAACATCTCGTTTGACTGCTTTGCCATCAACCAGCAAGAAAACGTGGCTCGTCGAGCTTAGGTTGTTCGAGGCGCCAATGGTTATAGATTCAGGGTCTTGCTCTGCGTCGACGTCTGAGGATTCATTGTCGGCATCCTCGAATACGATTGATTCAATAGGAACAGCAATGGTTTTACCTTTTATTTTTGTAAATATTTCTGCTCTGCAGCTCATACCAGGACGGACATCAATTTCTTCTTTCCCAGTATTAAGTAGAATTTTTACCGTAAAACTGAGCCCTTGCCGATAGCTAGATCGTTTTGCCGAGGTTGCTATACTCTGCACGCTGCCTTTTAACGCCTGGTCAGGATAGGCCACGGCAAAAACATCAGCGGCTTGATCTATCTCGATATTGGCTATATCGGCCTCATCGACTAACACTTCGACTAAAATAGAGGAGGGGTCAGCAACAGTAATAAGGTTAGATCCGGCTATATTAGTGGTACCACTGATGGCAGTTTCCCCAAGTTTTATATCCACCGAAGTAGCAATCCCGTCAATAGGGGATCGAAACACGGTTTTCTCGAGGCGGTCCATCGCTTTATCTAAGGTCGCTTGAGCTTGAGTTAAGGATTCTTGTCGAGAGCGCAGGTCAATCTTTGCTAGGGCATACTGGTTGTCGAGTAACTCGAAGGCATCCTGCCCAATCATCTTTCGCTGGTAAAGGTTGAGATTTCTTTTCCATGTCGAGGAGATATTTTTAAGCTCTTGTTTTTGCCGCTCGATGGCGATCGTTTGAAGCCTTACATAGGCTTCTTGCTGCTCAACATCGGCATTAAAAGTGCGCGGATCAAGTCGCATTAGTACCTGATTTTTACTAACGGTATCGCCTTCTTGCACGAGCATTTCACTGACACGTCCAATCACCTCTGAGCGCAGTTCTATTTGCTCTTTGTAGATAAGGGTGCCAGAGGCCAAAATGGAACTTTTAATCTCTTCAATTTTTGCCAGCTCTACATTCACCGATACCTCAGCAGAACTACCACTTTGTTTGAAATAAGCGATAGCCACTAGAGCGATAACCACTCCAACAATAATCAAATTCTTTTTCATAGAGCCGTTATTTCCCCTAACTAAAGTTATTACCATATTTTGTAGAGTTAAGACGTTATGACACGCAATTTAGATTCAGAATTCACAACATTAGAATATTTAATTTATCCTGAAAAGCCGATATAAATAGCCCAGATAGCGTAGATCACCAGCGAAGGGGCTACCGCAATAATGAAGGCTTTTTTGGAAGGTATATTTAACCAAGAGCTCAGTCCAATGGTACCCAATGCAATGCTCCAAAGGCTAAACAGGTTGAGACTGCCCACAAAGCTATGCCAGACACTGGACGACTCAGCTAAAAATCCTAGGCTAGTCGGCGAAAGATCCTGCAGTGACACCATACCTTCACTGGAAAATGCAATTACTAGGGCTCCAAGGAAGTATGACACAACTATAGGCATACTCACCCACCAACTAAAGCCATACCAGGCACCATAGGTCAGTTCGTTGGGGCTTGAGACTTTGGTGGTCAAATAAAAGTAGACTGCCATAATCGCATTAATCACGATAATGCCAATTGCACCACCTAGTGTTGAACTCCAAGTCATTGAAGTTTTGGTCATATAATCTTGTGTGGCCTGCAGTTCGTCACTCGACATATCTTTTTGCGAGGCCATTTGCTCGAGCATCTGATCAATCATCCATTCAAAATCTACAGCCGTAAAATAGTAAAGAAATAGAGCAACGGTAGAGACGATTACCAGTAGAAAAGGTGCCCATGACCAGCCTTTTTTGTCTTTCAGGGTATCGAAGGTATTTTGAGGTGAAAGTAAAATATCTAAGCAGGCCTGTAGAGAATTAGTAGACATTCTTAAAGCTCCTTTTAGAAAGATTAACATCCGTGAACACATTTACTCTGTGTTTTGGATGCGGTGAAATACTGACTATGAGGCCTACGCTAAGTGATCGATCGGTTGAAGTCAACCGAAGATGACTAGTAAACCTCAGTCTTGAGGCTGGCTCGTTAAAGGCTAGATTAAATATTGCTTTATCAGGGTAGCAATGACTGGCGACATAGAACTGACCAGAAGTATTGCCATTGCAATATTAAAGGCACGGTAGTGGAGGGGGTCATCTAAACAACGTTTTAGACCAGCTCCAAATATCAACCAAATACCTACTGATACTCCTGCAGTGATGGAAAATGCAAAGGCGATAAACAATACCTGCCCTAGCATACCGTCACCGCTCGAGGTGTAAGCAGAGATTGCACCAGTCGCCATAACCCAGGCCTTAGGATTCACCCATTGAAATAATACCGCTTGTTGAAATCTTAGTGGCTTTGATGCATCGGTGCTAATGGCCGAAGGCTTTGCTGATGCAATCAGCCAAGCAAGGTACAGCAAATAGATAACCCCGATTACCTTAATAAGCTCGTGAAGGAGGGGATATGTTTGAAAGACCAGGCCAAACCCAAGTCCTATTGCGATGACCATAATTGGGAAGCCTAAACAGATGCCTAGCAGATGCGGGAGACTTTTTTGAATTCCAAAATTAATCCCCGATGCCATAATCATTATGTTGTTGGGCCCGGGAGTGATGCTGGCCGTTGCGGTGAACAACAGTATTGCTAGGTATAACTCCATCGCTCAGTTGTTCCTGTGCAGGTTGAGTGAAATATTTAACGCTTGAGCAGGCAGTATCTTAATCACCTCTGGTATCGCTTCAAAGCTTTTTCAGCTCTCATCTGCTCCATGTCGGTTCTCTTTTTGTGCTCAAGGGTCTGAGTAATTTACTCGGACGCGTACGTCAGCCTTTAAGCCTAAAGTCGACCAAGTAACTCATTGTTGCGACCAAACAGGCTTTCTCTAAGACATATCTGTTGCATGAATTTCTATGCCCACTTATGCTCCAGAGCTGGATAAATTCCAATAAACAATGATACATTTTTAGGGGTACAGATGGCGGGCTCAAAATTAGATAGATCTGCAACAACGGTGGCCGCTGGCCAGCAACAAGAAACTCAAACGTTCGCGTTTATTGCAATGACATGCCTGTTCTTCTTCTGGGGTTTTATCACGGTTCTTAATGATATTTTAATTCCGTTTTTAAAAGAATCATTTGATCTTAATTATACCCAAGCGATGTTAGTGCAATTCTGTTTCTTTGGTGCCTACTTCATCGTCTCGCCGTTTGCGGGCAGGTTAATTGACAGGGTAGGCTTTCAGATGGGTATTGTCATTGGACTGCTAACCACCGCTTTCGGTTGCATACTTTTTTATCCCTCAGCAGACCTTCATATTTATGCTCTATTTTTGTTTGCGTTCTTTGTGCTGGCTAGTGGTATTACTATTTTACAGGTGGCGGCTAATCCTTACGTTGCAGCCTTGGGACCAGAGAAAACCGCGGCAAGTCGTCTTAACTTGGCTCAGGCGGCCAATTCTTTGGGAACTACCGTAGGCCCGTTCCTTGGCTCTATGCTGATTTTGGGTGTCGTCGCCGCGGATGCGTCTGCGGTGCAGCTGCCTTACCTAATGATTGCTGCAGTACTGGTTGCTGCAGCTCTGTTGTTCAGAGGTATTAGGTTACCAAAACTCGCTCATGTCGAAAGCAATGATGATGTTTTAGGTGATAGTGTTTGGAATCATCGTCCGCTAGTACTAGGCGCACTTGCGATCTTTATGTATGTCGGAGGAGAAGTATCCATAGGCAGTTTCTTGGTCAATTATTTTGCTGAAAGTTCTATTGCGGGGATGGAGATAGCAGAGGCTGGCGAAATGGTGGCCTGGTACTGGGGGGCAGCTATGGTTGGTCGCTTGGTGGGCGCTGCGCTCATGAACTTTATACCTTCGACAAAATACCTTGCTGTGAACGCATTGATCGCGATTGTGATGATAATTGTTAGCATGAATACGTCTGGAAATATGGCCATGTATTCTATTTTGGCGGTGGGGTTCTTTAATTCTATTATGTTTCCAACTATTTTCACCTTAGCTGTTAAGGGTTTGGGTGCTATGACCAGTAAGGGTTCAGGTCTTGTATGCCAGGGCATTGTTGGCGGTGCATTGGTACCTCTGATTCAGGGAGTTGTTGCTGACAGTATAGGCATCCAAATGAGTTTCATCGTGCCGATGGTTTGTTATATATATATCGGTTGGTATGCTCTAAAGGGTGCTGATCAGTCTTAAGTTCTAGCATTATTGATTGAGTTGACAAAAGGCAACTTTCGGATACCGAGAGTTGCCTTTTTCTGTTTTAATGTCGGCCTCAACCCAGGGGCGCGACTAGGGTCCTAAAGTCAGTCAAGCAAAAGCGGCCACACTAATTATGTTTGAAATTACGTCGATGATGGATATCGTCACGGAAATTGGCTTGTTACAGCTTATGTTTATATGGGCTGTGGTTATTTTCGCCTCGCTATTGCGTTCGTTCACGGGCTTTGGCTTTGCGCTGACAGCAGTGCCGGTATTCTCTTTATTGTTATCGCCCACTGACGCAGTTGTTCTTAGCGCCGCTTTGACTTTATGCAGTAATTTATTGGGTGTCCGGACCTACTGGGGAGTGGTACCGCTAAGGCCAATGCTACCTCTAGTAGTGATGGCTGTTATTGGAACCGTCCTTGGGACGTTATTGTTGAGCATTATCTCCCCTCAACAGTTCCAGATCTGGGCTGGAGCCGCAGTCATTGTTGCCTGTTTGGTGCTGATGTCATACAAGCCTTCCACTAACAGAGTGAGCCCTCTAATGACCAAGATCACAGGTCTGATCTCTGGATTGATGAATGGGGCGCTGGCAATTCCAGGTCCACCGATGATTATCTACGCCATGCTCACTGAGCCCGAACCTGAGCGAAGTCGAGCCCTGTTAATCACCTTCTTTTTAGTCTCGGCGGCAGTCGCTTTAGTGTCATTCGGTGTGGCAGGGTTTATCTCGGAGCAGTCATTTTGGTATCTGCTATTGGCATTTCCCGCTATGGTTTTGGGAGATAAGCTAGGGTTTTATCTCTTCCAGCGCTTCGGTGGGAGACTGTATCGCCGGATAGCCATCACAGCACTGCTGGCCATTGGTGTCACTATTAGTCTGCGCGCAATACTGTAGCTGATCAGTTCAGCTAAAACAGAGCTTTAGTTGTTAAGGCTTTCCTCAATTCTATTAATGTGCGGCTTCGAAAACTCAGAAGACAGCGATTAATTTCTTAAGTTGGTAATATTGAAGTAGCAAAACTCCGGACCTAAGCAGGGCTTAGAAAAGACTACTTTGGTCCTATCTGTTACTCGACTGAAGGGACAGAGGCGTTGGCAACTACAAGCCATTTATCACCCTGCTTTTGAAAAACATGCATACTCGAGTGAGGGTCTGAGCCAGCTGCAGAATGCACCATGACAGCGACATCTTCACTCAAAAATTTAATTTGGTAACCACTGACTGTGTAGACTTCATCCGTGGGAGTCGCAGAGGCCTGATCGAGCATTTCACTAATACCTACAATGCCGTTTGGACCTATTGCGATGACATCTTCTGAAACAAAGCCAGAGGGTCCGCCAGCATTACCCCATTGTTTATCTAATTCGATCAATTCAGCGCTATCGCCAGCGAAGGTAAATGTAGAAAATACCGTGATGAAAACTATAGATATTTTTTTAATGAGTCGCATAATAAAACCGTCCTGTTTAAAGAGTGAGTAAAAATGCAAACTATCAAGCTATCAGTATAGGCAGAAATTTCATAAATGGGAAAATTGCCTACTATGACCCTGTGATTGCCCGTACTTAGAGTGTCTTTTTGAGTCGTGATTTAGACGTTAATACTCAAAGTCACAGGTCATGTTGTCCATACCTATCGGTGATCCATCCGGCACCTTGACGGTTTTTTGAGGCGTTATTTCTATTGGTAAGTTGATGAAAGCCTCGATTTTATCGACTAAATATTGCGCGTTCATGCCAGATGTAGACTTTATTCTACCTTGAGCTACTAACCCACTGGAACCGGTGCTTTTACCACCATTTTTAAGCGCTTTTAAATGAGCTCTTACTGTTGCGCGCACCGAATTTGAAATCTGTTGGTTATTGGCCAACACAATTAAATGGTCTACTAGTTTAGCTTGGGTCATCATCTTTATTTCGGCGGATATGCCGCTGAGGGATTTACCAGAAAAAACTGCGTCACTAAGCTGTTGCAGTAGTTCATTCAGCCCAAACAGACTCTCATCTTGAAGTTGCTGTATATAAACACGATTAGCTCGGCCGCCTTCAAGCAGGAAGTTAAAAACGACATCCACAACATTTTCTGCAGGTGCTATAGGGTCAAATATGGGGCCCATTCGTGAAACAAAAGTCTCTCTGTTACGCGGATAACCGAAAGGCCGCGGAGGAATTAATGCCAAAATATGTTCTGGCACCTCTAGTTGGTCAGGCTCGATAGCTAAAAGTAAAGCATCCAAAGAGTTTTGTTGAATAGCCGCGGAAACCCAGCCTTGGCTTGGCTGGTTGTCACCTTTGATTTTATAGCTATAGTCCATACCGCCAATAAGTTTGGCGGTGGCTTCTAGTTGATAGCGATGCATTAGGTAAAGTGGTACAAAGACTTCTTCTAGGGTAGCTTCGGGCTGGCCAATGGGTATTGCATTTAGATTAAAGCTAGTCATCTTAGATTCACGCAGAGCAAGGATTCGTTTTAGCTCACCGGACGCTGAACCGCCATTGTCCCAGAGGTGCGATCGAGGGTGTACCCCGCTGGAATCTCTAGCATCTGCATCTGTAATAAACTCATAACCGTCGGCATAGGTATCCTGCAATGATTTTTCTAAATACGAAGCTTCGTCCATGCCCTCAGTTGGGTAGCTATAACCATAACTGATGGCACGCTTATCCCAGGCGCCGATCTTATCGTCATAGGCGCTGTTTAAGCTAATATGTCCTTTAGCATCTTGATCAACAAGAGGGTAGGGATAATCCATAACCGAGGCCCTGCCGACAGCTGAGGACGCGAAATTATGCGCTAGCCCGATGGTGTGCCCAATTTCATGCGCAGATAATTGTTTTAGTCGTGCCACAGCTAGTTCGAGCATTCGCTTATCAGCTGTGCTGCCTTCTTCAAAAGGCTGCAAAAGACCTTGGGCAATCAGGTAATCCTGCCTGACGCGCAATGACCCTAGTGATACATGACCTTTTAATATTTCACCAGTTCTAGGGTCTCTCACGCTAGCGCCATAAGACCAGCCGCGGGTTGAGCGATGCACCCATTGAATAACGTTGTAGCGAACATCAAGAAAGTCCATGCCTTGCGGAGCGATCTCAACACGAAATGCATTTTTAAATCCGGCTGCTTCAAAAGCTTGATTCCACCAGTTTCCCCCTTCGAGCAAGGCGGACTTGACCGGTTCGGGAGTGCCAGGATCAAGGTAATAAACAATCGGCTCTACAGCCTCAGAGAGTGCTGAGCTAGGATCTTTCTTGATTAACCTGTGACGGCTGATATAACGCTTTTTGATAGGCTCGGCGATGGGTGTTGCAAAATCCATAAACGTCACCCTATTAAAGCCAGCTCTAGGGTCAAATAATCTAGGAGTGTATTGATCATCGGGCAGTTGCACAAAAGAGTGTCGTTGACGCACTGTGATTGAATTAGGGCTAGGTACCACTGACTTAACATAGTCGCCCGTAGCTTTCCCTGTGAGGGTAATAGTTGCTTCTACCTCAGTGTTTTGCGGGAAATTTTTAACCATTGGAAAGTGCAAGCCTGATCGGTTTACATCAGTCGTATAGGTACCCTGATCGGCGCGGCTTAACCGCTGTGCTACGCCATGAGTATCTTGTAAGTAAAATTTCGTTGCCTCAACAATTAGGCTATTGCCCTCTTTTTGTAATATATCAAAGCCCCATAGAATAGACTCTGCAAAAGCATCTTGTATTGATTGCACCTCATCAGCATTGTCAGAGGAGGCGCGAAAAGCCATGTTTTTGTGGACCAAAAATACTTTATTACCACTTTTCCTGAATGCCACCACTCGAGTATCGCCTAACTGGCCGCGGTCTAGCCCAATATCATTAGATCCAATACCTGTTGTAAGTGCGCTGAGATACAAAAAGTCTTCATCAAGCTTGTTAATGGCTAAAAAGATTTTCCCCTGGTCTTCGTCTAAATAAAAATTAATGAACCCTTCTTTTTTAATCAACTCATCGAGAGCTATTTCATCCCCATAGGCAATATTAGAAAAACTAAAAAACATTATAAGAGTAAAGAGCAGACGATTCATAAAACATACCTATCCTGAGTTTGGTTGGGCCACAGCTTAAAAGTTGGGTAATTTTTGTTTAGAGTCTAATAATAATTTTTGTTACATTACAGCATGCGAAATATTTTTTAATCGCCTGTGCAAGAATAAACAAAACTAACTGTGGTTGAAAGCATCATTATCTTAGGTTGCCGCTGGGCTCATAATTTTGCATTGCTAGGCTAACGGCTTACACTGGATTTATAGGCCAAATTTAGATTTAAAATGGAGTTATTGTTATGCCGTACTTAAATGATCGAGTTATTGATTCTTTGGGTAGAACCAAAGGTATTTTTACTTGGCCTTTTCTGGGCTGCGCTGTGCTTGGGTTAGTTGCCAACAGCGCGATTTTCAGTGCCGGTGCAAGCGCCGATCCGATCAAGAGTTTAGTTAATCGGTTAACGCTGGATAGTTATAAAACCACACTTAAAGGCCTAACTCAATTTGGCGATCGTCGCCAAGGTACGACGCGTAATCGCAGTGCAATCGATTGGATAGAGCAGCGGTTACAGGAGGTTGGTTGTGACAATGTAGAGCGAATAACCTATTCCTTTAGTTCTGAGCCAATAGCACCGAGAACCCGCAAGCCAGTGGTTAATGACCCAGTACAACTTCAGACCTCAACCGGTGGGGCTGTAGGCCGCAATGGCAGTGGTCCAGGCGGCGCATCGGTTTATGGTTATCGTGCAGAAACTGGCGTCAATCGCGATTTGGCGGCTCAGCCTTATCAGCGAATTCAGGCGATTAATGCTGAGGAGCCGATTGATGGGGAGCGGCAGCAAGTCTATTGCACTAAAATCGGTACTACCCATCCAGAAGAAATGTATATAGTCGGTGCTCACCTGGACGGTCATGGAGTGAATGAGGCAGTCAATGATGACGGTTCAGGCACTGCCTTAGTGATAGAGTTAGCACGCATATTCAGCTCCCCTGATGTAAGTACTAAGCGCTCAATTCGCTTTGCCCTTTGGAACAATGAAGAAACTGGATTGAATGGGTCCAGAGCCTACGTGGAGCAACGCCAGCATTTACAGGGTATCGAGAATCCAGCGGGCTCAGGTAGTTATCCCGAACCTCGATGGTTAGGCATGATCCAGCATGACATGATGCTTTGGGACCATGGTGCACCCCGCGCTGATGGGACGGTGAGTGCCGAGCAGCGACCAGAGGCAGATGTGAACATTGAGTTTCAGTCTAATTCTGACCTTGCTGAGCAGTCCATGAGGTTAGCCTTTTTATTCAAGGCCGCGGCTGATACCTACAACACAGATTACCCCGCGACAGTTGGGCCACACATGACCAATACAGATTCTACGCCGTTTATGAATATTGTTCCCTCTATCAGTCTGCGGGAAAATGAGCGTGGAGCGCATACAGGTGCTGGGTGGAATCCAACCTGGCATACGCCGCTCGATGTCTGGACAACCTTTAGTGACAAAGACTTTAGGTTGGGCCTAAATGCCGCTCAAACCACACTGTCTGCCGTAGCACAGTTGACCGACGCGGAGATCAAGGAGTAGATCCAAGATAGATTAGGAGAGCCTTCTGCTAGCGATTATTGCTTTTAATGCCGAGCCTGGCATGCCACTTTCCGAACCAGTCTGCATGACATTTTTTGGTTGGTTTGGCGACTAAAAAAACAGTAGCTTTGTTTTTAAGTTCTCAAAGACTGTCGTGGTATTTTCTTTTCTGGATCGATAAAGGGAAGAGAAGTAACGTTTAAAACACGACGACCCTCGGGTGTTTCTACAACTAATTCTGTGCCAATTTTTTCATAGGCTATATCCAGTAATGCAAAACCGATATTCCGCTCCAGTCTCGGTGAATATACAGCCGAAGTAACTTGGCCCACCTTCTGCGCGCCGTCGTAGACTGTCCAACGGTGTTCGTTGTTCTTCTGGAAAATTTCGCCATCCATAAAGACGCCTACCATCTTCCGTGTAACACCCTCATCACGTATCTTTTGCAACGCCGTTTTACCAATAAAGTCTGGTTTATTAAAGTCGATCAGACGCTCCATAGATAACTCAAGGGGGTTGTTATCAACCAAAATATCAGAGCCATAGTCCAGCACTCCGCCTTCGATACGGCGAATACGGTTAGGGGAACCCGGTGAGAGTTCAAAGGGTTTACCTGCTTGCATAATAGTTTCATAGAGCTCATCACCGCGTTCGTAACCTAGTATGTAGATTTCAAAGCCAATTTCAGAGCTATAACCGGTGCGGGAAATAATCACATCAATACCCTTAATGTCAGCCTTCATCCAGTCGTAGTATTTAAGGTCCAACACATCGTCACCAAATAGTGCTGAAACAATTAGGTGAGATCGAGGTCCCTGAACTTGCAAAGGATATACCGCAGGCGTCTCGATGATTACATCGTGACCGGAATAGCAGGCAACGCCTTTGGTCCACAGATACATATCGCTGTCGGCAGTTGAAAGCCAAAATTTATCCTCTGCCATACGCATCATTACTGGATCATTAAGTACGCCACCCTCCTGATTGGTCATAACAATGTAACGGCATTGCCCAACCTTAATATTACTGATGTCACGAGGCGTCAGCATGGACATAAAGCGTTCGGCATCAGGCCCGGATATTTCAATACAGCGCTGCACCCCAACATCCCAAAGGCCGGCACGTTCGACCGTGTTCCAATATTCGTTAATCGGCGTGTCATAGCCAACGGGCATCCACATACCGTTATAGGGATGAAATTCAGTGGCCCCATATTTCAGGGTTGATTGGAAATAGGGGGACTTGCGAATACGAGGGTTGAGGCCATGTGCTTTCATAGTTTAGCTTCCTAGGTTAATCTAAATATTAACACGCTTGAGTTTCACCAGAAGGTTTTCTAAATCCGCCCGCATAAGCGGTATTAAATAAGTAGATTTGCCGCAACGCTAACTTTGGTCGAGGTGATATCATTATGTCTTCAAATTTCACAAAAAAGCCAAGCAATATTATTCATCGCTCGATGCTTCTATTTTCAAAGTAGACTAAAGTCTCAGGCTAAAGATAAGGCAAAAAAACAGGAAGCCTAGGGGCAGGGTTTATTGATTCGCATAAAGCCACTATTATTAGTGCTGGAGATTAATATGAGAAAAATTTACCTATTGTTGTGTGTTTTAACGCTGGCATCCTGTGGCGGTTCAGGCTCTTCATCGGTTGCTGAAGATGCTCCTGTACCAACAGGGCATACTCCGCCGGACGCTAATACATATCCTGACCTTAGCTGGGAGACATATGCCCCTGCCGATGTGAATATGTCTGAATCAGGAATTAAGGAAGCCTTAGACTATGCATTTAAAAGCACCCGGAATACACAGGGCGTGGTCATTATTCGTCATGGCGTAATCGTTGGAGAACGCTATGCCAATGAAAAGTCTCAAGATAGCCTAGCAACCAGCTGGTCAACTGGAAAATCGTTTGCCAGCGCGCTGATTGGCATCGCGATGGATCAGGATCTTATAGAGTCCATTGATGTGCCTGCTGAAGACTATCTCCCCCCATGGGTAAACACTGACAAGAGCGACGTTAGCGTACGAGCTATTTTAGAGATGCGCACTGGTCTTAAAGAACCTACTGATGGCGATGCCAACATTTATGGAGGTGGAATCAATGGCGACCAACTGGCCTATGCTTTGGACAGAGTGCCAGAAACAACACCTAGAACCGATAATTGGGTATACCAAAATACTGACTCTATGCTCCTTGCCGGTATTCTAGAGACGGCGACTGGACAAAGTGTTCTCGATTACGCTGATATACATCTGTTTTCAAAAATTGGCATGAATGCTGATTGGTGGACAGATGAATTAGGCCATGCCATGACCTATTGCTGTATCGACACAACAACTAGAGATTTCGCTCGTTTTGGGCTTCTATATGCTCGCAATGGACGATGGGAGCAAGAACAAATTGTTTCTGAAGCATGGGTTAAGGAATCAACAACCGTGCCTGAAGGGACCGACAATCAATATTACGCACTGCAATGGTGGGTGAGTCCATCAGGTGGATATTTTTATTCAGCAGGATTAAATAAAAATAATATCTACATTTTCCCTGAGTTGGATTTGGTGGTTGTGCGAAATAGCCTTTACACCAAGATGGGATCAAGTTCTATTCGAACTGGTGATAATTACCATCTAACTTTAGAACCCTTAGACTGGAGCGACCCAGAATTTTTGTCCTACATCACTAATGCAATCACCAATTAAATTCATGCTAAGGTAATAACATTCTGCGCAATAGCACTCGACAAGACAGGCTTAATAGCCGCTAGTATCAAGCTATTAATTAGGCAGTTTAACGTGCAGAGGTTTATTGAGGATATTTTAAACTAAACATTACGTGAGGCTTTGATTTGTATGCTAGCTACGGGTGGATTTGAACCACCGACATCAGCATTATGAATGGGCGATACAAAATATACGTAATTTTGTTAATAACTATTTAGGGCATTTGCAGCCATTTTAATGCTTCTAAAGTCCTACAAGATCCCCTGAGGCCCAACAATTTCCCTACAGCGATCGCGGTTGCGGGAGATGGTAATTTAAGAAATGGGGCGGTCGATATAGCTGACTCCATTAGGCAGAGGGTTTTCTTTTAGGTATGAAAACCGCAATAACCGATCACCTTGAGGTCTAGCGTCGGCAACAACTTGCACAGGCGGAATTTTTCTGTTTTTTTTGTGTCGCTGATATAGATATCAGTAATAGATTCTTTCGGAAGGGGGGAGGCACCTCAAACACTTCTCTTTTTACACCAAAAACTCTGCAGACCCAGTTTACTTATTGCTAGCCATCTTGCTTGGGGTGCTGGGCTCTTTATGAGTGAACTTACAGATTCCTCTGCTGTCCTACTGTTACTAAATAACTCATTAATGATAAAAAATGAACAGAGACATAATCAAAGACCAACTCATAAAAATCTCTCTTACTCCCACTCGCATTATCGTCTTAGTCTCCATGTGGATGGTGCTAATACAAAATGAGGCATTTTTTAGATCACTCCTAATAGATTACCCTATGGGGATGGATCAGGTCGGATTTCTGATCTGCGTGTCGATCTTTCTGATGGCCTTTATCGCCTTAGAGTTTACCTTACTGGCAGCAGTCGTTCCCGTTCGTGTCGCCGCCAGTATTGTCTTGGTAGTTTCTGCATCAACCTCATATTTTATGAGTGAATACAGCACCATATTTGATCGGGTGATGATTCGTAATTTAATGGAAACCAATGTATCCGAAGCACAGGACCTAATTGGCTGGTCCTTAGTACAGTGGATATTACTTACCGCTGTGCTGCCTATACTGGCCATATGGAATATTCCCTGGCGCGCCTCTAGCTATGGCAAATCCCTAAAAACCTATGGTCTTACTCTAGTAGCATCGCTACTCATTATGATTGCCTGCGTTGTTCCCTACAGTTCCAAATTTACCAGCTTTGCCCGGGAACACAAGCCTATTCATTATGTCGCTAATCCTATTTACCCAGTCTATTCAATGGTCCGATTTATACAGGAAATTCTCCCTTCGGCGAATGATCAGCCATTTCAGAAGATATCTTCTTCGCCCCAAACCCCGGACTGGGATAAAGACTATGACCTTGTCGTTATAGTGGTAGGAGAGACCGCCAGAACGGATCATTTCTCATTAAATGGTTACCGCAGGGAGACCAATCCGTTGCTGCAGGCAAGGAACAATATTATTAGCTATAGCAACGTTTCTTCCTGCGGTACCTCTACCGCCATTTCTGTGCCCTGTATGTTTTCCTATCAGACCAAGGATGAATTTAATGTGGAATCGGCTATAAACGAAGAAAACGTATTAGACACCCTCAGTAAGGCGGGTGTAGATGTTTTATGGCGAGACAATAATTCAAGTTCCAAAAATGTGGCTGACCGAGTCACCTATGAAAACTTTAGAACCCCAGAATTGAACCCAGTGTGTGACGAGGAATGTCGGGATGTGGGTATGCTTTCCGGCCTCCAAGAGTATCTGGATGGTGAGCGGGGGGACAAGTTGATTGTGCTGCATCAGATGGGCAGTCATGGTCCTGCCTACTATTTACGTTACCCAGAAGAATTTGAGAGATTCTCGCCGGCCTGTAAAACCAAAGAACTTAGTGAGTGCAGTCAGGAGGAATTAATCAATGCCTATGATAATACTATTCTGTACACCGACTACTTTTTGGATCAGGTAATTGACCTGGTAGAAAACAACCGGCATCACTATGAAGCGAGCATGATCTACATCGGAGATCATGGAGAATCTCTAGGAGAGAATGGTGTTTACCTCCATGGACTGCCTTATATGTTGGCACCTAAGTCGCAAACCTCGGTGCCCATGATCGTTTGGGGTGGCACAACCACCGATCTGAATATGCAAGGCACAGAGGCATTAAAAGACTTGCCCCACTCCCATGATGGATTAACCAATGCGCTGTTAGAACTGTTTGAGATTGAAACAGACACCTATCTTAAAATACCTCATCCGATGATTGCTGTTTCCCATTGAGCACCGAGACCCAAGTCCTCATCCCACGTCCGGCTAATGCCTTTGCGGTGATGTTGTTACTCGGTGTGGCATTGCTCTGCCTAGAGCAATGGACAAATCTGGATATGCGCCTATCGGAGATTTTCTATAATGCTCATCTTGAGTCCTTTGTCTGGCAGCATCAATCTATAGGTAAAAATGTCTATCAGGTGACCAAGCAATTAGCGATTGTACTGGCCCTCGGATTTTGTTTTCGCGCCGCCTATTTGTCACTAGCCCGCCAGACTAACCGAACGTTGGCTCAACGGCAGACAATCTATTTCATTGTCTTGGTCGCACTAACAGAACCTATGATTGTCTGGCTATTTCGTGAGTATTCTACTAGTCACTGCCCTCGGGCTCTGATCCAGTTTGGTGGTGAAAACCTCTATTATCACTTGCTAGACAGTATTCCATCTAATGCTAAGGCAGGACGATGCAATCCCTCTGGGCACGCCTCATCATTTTTGTGGATGCCCAGTATGGCGGTGCTGTATTTAAAGGAAGCCTATACAAAGAATATTTCGATAAAGGCCAGGGCCTGCTTCATGGCTCTTATTCTGTTCGCTTTAACGCTGGCCTTTGTACAGGTGCTGAGAGGCGAACATTTCTTCAGTCACATACTGTGGTCGGCTTGGATTGCCACGGTCTGGTGTTTTGCTCTGCTGTACTGTTTTCAATGGCAGTTTATGAACAATGAGTCATAACAAACCTCACGCATTTGCTCGAGTATTAACCACACAACTACTATAAAAAGACCAACAACAATTGTCCTAGAAACATAGTTGTCTGATTCTAGGCCCACCGAGAAAGGGAAATCTATAACTGAAGTATGGGTTATCGACGACTGTCATATACCACAGGGTATGGGTAAACCGGGACGCGAGGGCCCCACTGAAGCCCACCTGCAGAGCCAAGTCGCAAAATCGATTAAACATCCGCAAAGCGACCATGATGTTTCCGCTCCTATAACCGTTGCTCGAGCGCTAAGGCAAGTCTTGCGTAGATCCCAGCAAGGTGTGCCCTCGGTGACGTTAAATCAGGTGACAGCCTTGCCTATTATCGATAACTTATCAATCACAGCCTAAAAAGACAGGCTTTCGAGCCTCTCTTTTTAGGCTTTCTGAATTGAAGCGTGTAGTTTAAGTGTCGCTATTTTGCAGTACGGTATAACTTTGCCGCTCGAGCTATCACGTGAAAAACCATATTTTGTTCGTTAGTGCCGCTTACAAGATCTGCTCCTGGTCCTTGAGCAAAGACGATAACGTCTTCACCAGAATGGGTTTCCGATTCCAGAGGAATCAACGCTTCTTGATGAAAGCCACTGGACTGGGAGTCAACCTGGGTGAGGTCAACCCGTCCTGTATTTGGCGCTAGCTTATAACCTTCATCTGCATCAGTTGCATTGCCTAAATCCCTAAAGCCCAATCCGTTCATATATCCCAAAGTGTTGTAGGGCATCCCATCAGCTGCCAGACTAGGCTCATCCGCACCAACGCCGACCACTTTACCTAGAATCGGATTGCCACGCTTAGGATAACCAGCAATAGTGAACACATGGCCGTGATCAGCAGTGACTATTATAAGAGTGTTGCTAATATCCACTGAGGCAACCGCCGCCCTTACTGCGTCGGATAACGCAATTGTCTCTGTTAGGGCATTGTATGCACTGCCTGCATGATGGCCGTGGTCAATTCGACCAGACTCCACCATTAAGAAAAATCCTTTACTATTGTTGTCTAAAATATCGATTGCTTTCGTCGTCATTTGAGCCAGCGAAGGCTCGCCTGCAATGTCATTGTGGCGATCAGCTTCGTAGCGCATATGTGATTCATTGAACAGTGCAAACAGTTTTTTGGTACTTTCAGGCTTAATAGCATCGAAACCTGCCTGATCAGTAATATAATGCCCTTCGGGATACTTTTCTTGCCATTCAACAGTCAGATCACGACCATCGGTACGATCACCTTCTATACCACGCACTGCATCCGCACTATCGGCTGACATCCTTGCGGGTAAAAAATGGCGTCGACCGCCTCCCATGGCGACGTCTAGCCCGTCAATTGTCGAGTATTTGGGAAATCGTCTCTTTAAGTTATCTTCAAACTCTAGCAATTGCAGAGCAATATCTTGGCAGCCTGCTTCTATGGCAGCCATTGGCATGTCAGAAATATCTTCCCAGTTACGATCTGCCGATTTTGCGTAGGTTGCAGCCGGCGTTGCATGAGTAATACGAGCAGTTGATATGATACCCGTTGATCGGCCTGAGACTTCAGAAAGTTCTAGCGCTGTAACTAGTTCAGTTCCAGCGACACTGAGACAGTCACCCCTACTAATATCTTCACTGACACCGACAACCCCAATATCGGTTTTGACCCCCGACATTAGCGCGGTCATTGTGCCTGACGAATCAGGAGTTTGTGCGTCAACATTGTAAGTTTTGGCCATGCCGGTGTAAGGGAAAAGGTCGAAACTCAAATTATTTTCTTCACCGAGCATTCCCTTTATCTGGCCTTCCAAAATCCGTGCTGCAGTAATTGTGGAAACACCCATGCCGTCACCAACAAACAAAATCACATTTTTTGCTGATTTCTTGTTGATCCTCTCTTTCGCATTGATATGGGCTGATGCCGCCTTAAACCACTTATTATCGGTCTGATGCTCGGGCAGAGAAATGTCTGCTCCATGCGCTAAACCGGCCATCGACAAAGTCAGCGATAACATGCTGGCATATAGTGTGTTTTTTTTGTTCATAATGTGATCTCACTTAGATATTAATTTTTATGCTGACGCCTCTATCCATGAGGTCCCTGGTCACGACTCAACTCTGGAATTAGTATAGCGAGAAACAATTGCGGTGTGACAGGCAATTGCCCTGCCACCCTTCTTAGGTTCAACCTAATCGTATAATTGTGGCTGACTATTAATAGTTAATTATGGACTGGTGGATGGCGAATTGATATTCCAATTATCTAGCGCCTAAGGAAGGCGGATCAAAAACAATTAGTAATCTGTGTGTACGCAATCGATTGCTGAGAATCAGTTGGATTAACCTGCTGTTTTTAGCTTGACCTGAATCAGAACTAAATACCCCATCCAATGAAATCAGATGCATGGATCACAAGATAGCTTAATCTTCAAAACCCCCTCTAAAGTATCCATGCAGCAACTATAACAATCACGTGTATGGTAAAGGTACCCCCGTCCCTATAAAAATCCTTCTGGGTTTGACATTTGATACACAAGAAACAGGCAAGCCGCCGAAGGTAAAAACCGTCTAAAGTTGGTATTGATAATAGGATGATCTGCAGTGCAGTGCATATTAGTATTTTTTTATTAAAATCTAAATCATTGATTTGTATGGTAGCTACGGGTGGATTTGAACCACCGACCCCAGCATTATGAATGCTGTGCTCTAACCAACTGAGCTACGTAGCCATCGACTTTAACGGGCCAGATCGACCTATTGTTCGGGAGGCGAGAAGTTACACTTGCCGTCGCCTCTAGTCAAGTATCTACAGCACCTTTTTAATAGAATTCGTTGCGCTCTCTTCACCACTACAATAGGATATACCTTCAGTTTTGCTTGGCGATCCCGATATTCGACGCAGAGGGTTATCTTTTATAGCGCGGTTAGGCTGTACAAAAAATTATAAAGGCGATAAAAGTCACTGCAATCGATTAAAAGGGAGATCAAATTTTGAGTCAGTTAGAGTTGGATGATAATGAGGTAGCTGTTGCTATTAGCACCGAAAAATCTGGGTTTTACGAGGGTTTTAATCGGGTTGTGGCTATGGTGCCAAAGCTACTGATCGGAGCACTTATTGTGTGGGTGGGGTTATCACCCTCTGCTGCCGGAGAAGTGTTGTTGACTGCGCAGAATTGGTCGACTGGGAGTTTTGGTGGCTGGTATATTTATGTCACTGCTTTTTATACCGTCGTCTGCTTAGCCTTGGGTATATGGCCTCGCACGGCCCACGTTAAATTGGGTAAGCCCGGTGAAAAACCTGAATTTTCAATGTTTACCTGGCTGTCAATGATGTTTGGTGCCGGGATTGGTATCGGTATGTTGACCTATTCAACAGCAGAGCCAATCTTTCATTTTGCTAACAACCCCGACACTATTAGGGGTATCACCAGCGGTCTAGATGAAGGCAATGTTCGCAATGCCTACAAGTGGGCGATGCTGCACTATGGTTTTACCCCCTGGGCCTGTTATGGAGTGGTCGGTATTTCTTTAGGCTATTTCTCGTACAACCGTGGTTTACCGCTGACAATTCGCAGTGCACTGCAACCTCTATTTGGCCGTGCTATGTCAGGTACTGCAGGACATGTGGTGGATATAGTGGCTATCTTAGCGACCATCGTTGGCCTCAGCGTGACCATTGGTTATGGTGTATCGCAGTTTGCGTCTGGCTTATTTAATATTAGCGGGGCGCAATGGCTAGTGGGAGAGGGGGGTAAGCCGACGTTATTGGCTCAGCTATTTGGCCTCACTCTTATTATTAGTGCCTCTTGCTTGTCTGCAATGTCTGGCTTGAACAAAGGGATCAAGTGGTTGTCGAACATCAATATGGGGCTGTCTGTCTTTTTGATTGCATTCTTTGTTTTGTTTGGCGCAACCTTCTTTGCTTTACAAACTTTTGCCTACGCTATTTGGGATTATCTGATCGCGTTGCCATCTATGGCGACTACAGTGTGGACTGATAACGGCGTTGAACCCTCTGCCGCGCTGCAGGGTTGGCAGGGCGCTTGGACTATTTTCTATTGGGCCTGGTGGATAGCCTTTGCACCCTTTGTAGGGCTCTTCTTGGCCCGGGTGTCGCGTGGACGAACGATTCGTGAGTATGTTGTTGGGGCGATGATTATTCCTTCTTTGATTTGTCTGGTTTGGTTTGCCTTTATTGGCGCTACGGCCATTGATCTTGAATTATCCGGTGTCGCTCAAGGGGAGATTGTTAATGCGAACCTGTCTGCCCAGTTATTTAAAACGATTAACTTAATTTTGTCGCCAGCGCTCGCTGTTGGGCTTTCAGTGGTGATTGTGATTTTACTTTTGACCTTTTTGGTCACCTCAGCAGACTCGGGGATATTGATCATTAATACGCTTGCGTCTGGCGGCAACCAAAGTCAAAAACATACCAAGCATGTGGTGATTTGGGGGGTGATATTTACGCTATTGATTGGGGTGCTACTGTCCGCTGGGGGAATGGCTGCACTGCGATCGGTGATGATAATTGGGGCTTTACCGTTTTCAGTGGTTATGCTTCTCATGACTATTTCTTTAGTGAAGACGTTGCTAACTGACGAAAAAAAACCTAATTAGACGGGGTTTAATCGTCTAATTAGTCAGTCGGTGTTAGTGCCCTCTCGCTCGAGCGGGCAATCTAAATCAAGCGTTAGCTGATTCCACAATACGTTTCATGTCTGTCATATAGCCGCGCAGTTCGTGGCCAATAAGCTCCACATCATGATCGCGAATGGCATCATTGACTTCAATCAATCGAATATTATCCACGGCATTAGAGGTACTCGTTAAACCACCGCCTAAGTCTTCTAGGGTTAATGAATTAGCATGATCCTGCAATAATGGCACAGCGGCATGGGTAAACAGGTAGTTGCCGTATTCTGCGGTATCAGAGATCACTACGTTCATTTCATAGAGCTTGTTACGAGCAATGCAGTTAGCGATCAATGGTGTTTCGTGCAGTGACTCATAATAGGCAGACTCCTCAATGATTCCAGAGGCAACCATAGTCTCAAAGGCCAGCTCAACACCCGCTTTGATCATGGCTACCAGATAAACACCCTTGTCATAGAATTCTTGCTCGGTAATCTCGATATCACAATCAGCCGCTTGCTCGAAGCTGGTTTCTGCGGTCTGGGCACGCCACTTTAAAAGGTTGGCGTCATCGTTATGCCAGTCGGCCATCATAGTGCGCGAGAATTCACCTTCCATAATATCGTCCATATGTTTTTGGAACAATGGACGCAGGGTGACTTTTAGTTCTTCAGACATGTCAAAAGCTCTAATCTTGGCTGGATTAGTCAGGCGGTCCATCATGTTGGTGATACCTCCATGTTTCAGACCTTCAGTGACCACTTCCCAGCCGTACTGGATCAGCTTACGGGCATAGGCAGCATCAACACCAAGATTAAGGAGTTGCTGATGGCCTAAAATAGCACCCGTCTGCAACATGCCGCATAGAATAGTTTGTTCTCCCATAAGGTCAGACTTAACCTCCGCAATGAAAGATGATTCCAGAACACCGGCTCGGTCGCCACCAGTACCGGAGGCATAAGCTTTAGCAATGGCGTGACCATTTCCCTGTGGATCATTTTCGGGGTGAACAGCGATCAGTGTGGGTACGCCAAAACCCCGTTTGTACTCTTCTCGTACTTCTGTGCCTGGGCACTTGGGTGCTACCATAATCACGGTGAGGTCAGGACGAATCTGCATACCTTCTTCAACAATGTTAAAGCCGTGGGAATAGGCTAATGTCGCGCCTTGCTTCATTAGGGGCATTACCGCGGTAACCGCGGCTGTGTGCTGTTTATCAGGTGTTAGGTTTAATACTAAATCAGCGGCAGGAACCAATTCCTCTGCAGTGCCAACCGTGAAACCGTTTTCTGACGCCCATAAGTATGACTGACGCTTCTCAGAAATCGCCTGCTCTCGCAAAGCATAGGAGATATTTAAGCCGGAGTCGCGCATGTTAAGACCCTGATTGAGGCCCTGAGCACCACAACCAATAATGACAATATTCCAGTCTTTGATAAGGTTGCAGCCATCGGTAAATTCTTCACGATCCATGAAGCGACATTTGCCCAGCTGGCTTAGTTTGTTGCTGAGGCTGAGAGTATTAAAATAGTTAGCCATTATTGGTCTCCGTCCACCGGTTAGCGGTGGCATGCATGGTTTGATTTGGCCGCCTAGTGTACCTATTTATTGTTGTTGCTTAAAACGATATATATTCACCATAATGTTGCGTTTTTTGCAATAACAGAGACTTCGCGTTAAGCTGTTGTGATGGATATTCGATCATTAACAATGTTTCAACATTTGAGCAGTTCGTTGCACTTTGGCAGAACAGCTGCGGCTTATCATATTAGCCCGTCAACGTTGAGCCGTTCGATTCAGCGCCTTGAGCAGGAGCTCGGCAGTCAATTACTGATTCGTGATAATCGATCAGTTTTGTTAACCGGTGAGGGAAAAAAGTTGTTGGCCTATGCCGATCAACAGATAGCCCAATATGCAACATTAAAGCAGTCTCTCAATCAGTCTCAAAAAGAGCTATCCGGCTCGCTTAATATTTACTGCTCGGTGACAGCGTCCTATTCTTATCTGCCAGCGTTGTTGGAAAAATTTAGACGGGCCCATCCCAATATTGATATCAACTTGGATACGGGCGATGCGGCTGATGGTATCGATCAGGTTAAGAATCAAAAGGTAGATTTAGCTATTGCGGCTCGGCCTGACGATATTGCTGCTAGCATGCATTTTCAGACCATAGCCACAGTGCCTTTGGCGATTACCGCTCCCGCTATTAGCTGCGCGGTTAAAACAGCCCTGCAGGCAGAGAGTATTGATTGGGCTAACCTACCCATTATATTGCCAGAGCACGGTGTGGCGAGAAAGCGGTTTGAGCAATGGTTTAGGCAAAAGTATGTGGGTCGACCCAATGTCTATGCTCAGGTATCTGGCCAAGAGGCATTAGTCAGTATGGTGGCTTTAGGGTGCGGTATTGGCCTCTCTCCGGTTGTTGTGGTCGAGAATAGCCCGGTTAAAGACCGTATAGAGCTTTTACCTGGGACCGATATCCGACCCTTTGATTTAGGGTTATGTTGTTTTAAAAAAACCTTAGCCGATCCTATCGTGGCCGAGTTTATGGCAATGGCCAACCTTAACTAAAAACTGCCACTTCGTTAGTAAATATTCCCTCGTCAGGAATTACACCTAAACCGGGTCCACTGGGTAGGGCAATATGACCGCCAATAATTTTGACGCCATTGGCACTGTCGTAATGATCTTCTATATAAGACTGTGCCAGCCAGGCACCTTCAAACAATTTTGGCTTTACTGTTGCCCCCAAATGAACACAGGCCGCGGCAATAATATCGCCGCCCCAAGAATCATCTGAGGTGTGGTGAAGGTTGCGGGCCTCGCAGATATCTCTAAAGACTGCCATGGGTTGCAAGCCCCCAATGCGAGTGATTTTCATACCAAAACCATCGACTAAGCCCGCTCCGATGACGCTAATAACCACATTGAGACTCACTGCGCTCTCATCAAGATAAACAGCATGATGAAGTTGATTCCGTATGCTGGTTATTTCTTCCACCGTGTCGCAGGGCTGTTCTAGTATAAAAGGGATATCGGCGCATTCACGACTCAAGCGAAGTGTATCTCGGCTGGTGAGGCCCCGATTGCCATCGACCGCAATACGCATATTATTGCCTACTGTTTCCCACACTTTTCGAATCACTTCTATATCGGTTTCCACAGGACGCCCACCAATTTTGATCTGTAGGCGTGGATAGCCCTCGGCTGCTTTTTCAGCGGCGATTCTACTAATTTCATCGGGTAGGCCAACACCAGTAGCGTAGTACGAAGGAACGGATTCGGTACAGGGGCCGCCGAGAATATCCGCAACCCGCCGACCTGTTTTCTTGCCGATCAAGTCATAGACAGCAATATCGATGGCGGCCTTGGCGTAATTATGGCCATTTAACAAGGAGTCCATATGTCGATGCATCAAAACGGGCTGCATGGGGTTTTGGCCTATTAAACCTGGTGCCATTTGTATAAGCGCAGCCCTGGCTCCGGAAGCGTGGCTTGGCGCATAGGTTGGGCCAACCGGGCAGGTTTCACCCCATCCCGCTAGGCCACAGGAAGTTTCAAGCTTGACCAATGTGGTATCTAAACTGAAAACCTCTGCATTGGCCATTCTGTAAGGCCCATTTTTCACGGGTAAATCATGCTGATAAACTACAATTTTTGAAATTTTCACTTCACTACCTCAAATAAGAGAAAACTGTGTCTGGGTACTCCAATGATAGATGCTTATCGGCAATAAACTGAGGTTCATTGTCCAGGGGCCTGTATGCTGCCAGGCACTCACTAGGGAAAGCTAATGGATGAAAGTCAGGGTTTTTAGCTATCACTGCTATTAGCGCTAATTTTTAGTTATTTTTATTGGCTAACATGCTAACTATTTTTGAGATTTTGTAAATACATATTAGCGACACTAAGAGACCCTCTCTATAGTGCGTGCGGACTAGGGTTGAATTGCAAAGCTAAGGTCTTATTTTACAGGTTGCGGTGATAATTGAACCGAGGACAACGCAGAGAGCCCCGATCAGAGAAACGAGAAAGAGAGGCTCTACAATAATTCCAGGTATGGGGATCAGTTGGACAATTGAGACAGTGACCAGTGGTGTCATCGCAATCACTGCGCTAACTCGTGAGGCCTCTACATGTGCCATCGCTTCTGAGAAACAGCCGTAAGCTATAAGAGTATTAAAACCACAGAGAAGTAACAGCAACCACTGAAGTGAGGTTAATTGATCTAAGGTATCAAAATTTGAAAAAGGGAAAAAGACAAGTGCGCCGATCCAGTAGAACACCAACATGGTCTCTTCAGCGTTAAATTCCCGCAGCAATATTTTTTGAATAATTGCGTAACCCACCCAACTTACAGCCGCGCCCATGAGCATTAGTAATCCGGTGCCGTAGTCGCTAAGTGAGATAAAAACATCGCTAAATCGTGGGCTAAAAAACATCATTAGTCCGCTGATAAAGGTAATAAAACCGCACCATTGTAGTGGAGAAAACTGCTCTTTAAATACCCAAACACCGGCTAATAAAAGCAGTACTGGCGACATTTGCATCATTACTTGAGCTGCTTCGGGGGAGGTTTTCTCAAGACCTAGTATATAAAGGGCATAGTTAATAGTGAGAAGTAATCCGGCACACAAAAGTCGCATGACCAAATTGAGCGAGGTCATTTTATGGCGATTAACGAGCTTTCGCCGAACAATTAGATAGGGAGTGATGAGTGCCGTCGCGACAGAAAATCTAAAGAAAGTAGTGGTAATAGGATCTAGCGTATTGAGTATTCCCGACAACATAATGGGCAGTACGCCCCACATTACTGAGGTGCTTGCGGCCAACAATAGACCAAGTTTCCATCGGCCTGAGAGTTGATTCACGGAAGGGCTGTCATGCGATTAAACATTAAATCGAAAATGGATTACATCGCCATCTTTGACGATATAATCTTTCCCCTCAAGACGCCATTTCCCGGAATCTTTAGCACCCTGTTCGCCGTTGCCGGCAATGTAATCATCGTAGCCAACGATTTCGGCGCGAATAAAGCCTTTTTCAAAGTCGGTGTGAATTTTACCCGCAGCATTGGGTGCAGTAGCGCCCACAGGAATGGTCCAAGCGCGCACTTCTTTAACACCTGCGGTGAAATAGGTTTGCAGACCTAATAGACTGTACCCGGCACGAATCACGCGATTCAGGCCAGGTTCTTCCATGCCCAGTTCTTCAAGAAACTCATCTCGTTCGTCATCTTCAAGCTCACCAATCTCGGCTTCTAGCTTATTGCAGATAGGGACTACAACGGCACCTTCTCGCTCGGCTATAACTCTAACAGCATCAAGGTGAGGGTTATTTTCAAAGCCTTCTTCGTCAACATTAGCAATATACATTGTTGGCTTTAACGTCAGCAAACTCAAAGGTTTAAGTAACTTTAGCTCGTCTTTATTTAAGCCGAAAGAGCGGATGGGTTTTGCCTCGTTGAGGTGCGGCAGAATTTTTTCTAGGAGTTGTTGCAGCGCAATCGAGTCTTTGTCTTTTCCCTTAGCCGCTTTGGCAACTCTTAATAGTGCTTTTTCAACGCTCTCAAGGTCTGCTAGGGCGAGTTCGGTGTTAATAACATCGATGTCGTCAGGTGGGCTTATTTTACCTTCAACGTGAATCACATTTTCGTCTTCGAAACAACGTACAACGTGGGCCAGAGCATCAGTTTCACGGATATTGGCAAGAAACTTATTACCCAGTCCCTCTCCTTTTGATGCTCCGGCCACTAATCCAGCGATATCCACAAATTCCATAGTGGTCGGGATTACTCGCTCTGGATTGACGATGGCAGCAATTTTATCTTGCCTTGGGTCTGGGATTGGTACCACCCCAGTATTAGGCTCAATAGTGCAAAACGGAAAATTTTCCGCACTGATACCCGCCTTGGTTAGTGCATTAAATAGGGTTGATTTACCAACGTTGGGTAGGCCGACAATGCCGCAGTTAAAACCCATATTAAAATCCTTATGCTTATTTTGAGTGCTTGATGAAACTTGGATGCCGTCTAATTAGCTGAGTGAAGATCGTTCATTGCTCTTTCCCATTGACCGGCTACGGCCAGGGGTAAAGATCGAATGGCGTCGGCCATACTATTACTAATGAGTTCTTGATCCTTAGGAGAGGCCTTCTTTAACACATAGTCTACGACTTGCTTGGCATTTCCCGGATGACCTATACCTATTCTAAGGCGCGCAAAATCACTTTTATTTCCAAGGCATTGAATCGCATCGCGAAGTCCATTGTGGCCGCCGTGGCCGCCAGCCTTCTTAAAGCGTGCACTGCCAGGTGGCAGGTCTAACTCATCATGAACAATTAGAATGCGCTCACAAGGAATTTGATAGAATCGCGCGAGTGCAGCCACTGACTGACCACTGTGATTCATAAAAGTACTTGGAATTAGAAGCCTTAGAGAGTGTCCATCCAGCATGACTTTTGCAGTATCACCAAAGAATTTTGACTCTAATTTGAGCTCAGTATTAAGCGACTGGGCAAAAGCCAGAACCAAGTCAGCCCCAGCATTGTGACGCGTTCGCTCATAGGTAGGGCCGGGGTTTCCCAGCCCTACAATTAACTCAACGGGTGTATCCAATGTCAGGGCCTCATGGTGAGGCAAACTGAAGATTACTCTTCGCTTGCACCCTCATTACTGTCATCACCGCTTTCGGTATCATCAGCTGAAGCTGCCGGAGCAACCTCATCTTCGATCGGAGCTGCTTTAGGCTTATTAATCGTGGCAACTGACAAGTCATGGTCAGAACCGTGGCTCAACGCAACACTCTCAACACCCTTAGGTAGTTTAATATTTGAGATGTGTACGATCTGGCCAAGTTCAACATCTGACATATCAACTTCGATATATTCAGGTAGATCTTTTGGCAGACACATAATGTCAAGCTCGGTCATGGTGTGGGCAACAATGCCGCCACCAGTTTTTACACCAACGCTGACATCTTCATTGATGAAGTGTAAAGGAACTTTGGTGTGTAATTTAGTCGTCTTGCTAACACGCAAAAAATCTAAATGCAGAATAAGTTTCTTCGCAGGATGACGCTGGACATCTTTTAAAATAACATCTTCAGATGAGCCATCGACATCCAATGAAACGATGTGTGAGTAAAAGGCTTCATTTTCTAGTGCCTTGGCTACATCTTTATGCAATAGAGTTAGCATGACGGGATCTTTCTTTCCGCCATAGACAATTGCAGGTATTTCTCCGGCCAGACGACGCAGGCGGCGGCTCGCACCTTTCCCTGTATCCTCGCGACCTTTCGCGTGTAAAGTAAAATCAGTAGACATAATAGTCTCCAAAGTAGTGCCATTGCAGACCGCGACCAGACCTGTAATGGAGTTTATAAGCCTCTTCATGAGGCGATTGCATCAAGCCCTATTATAAAAACATGGCACTGATAGATTCTTTATTGCTAATACGGCGTATCGACTCAGCCAGTAAGGGACCGATCGGAAGAACGCGAATCTTAGCGCATTGCTTTGCTTCTTCGCTGAGAGGCACAGTGTTAGTGACAACCAACTCGTCGAGTTCTGAATTTCTAATATTATCAATTGCAGCACCGGATAAGACCGCATGTGTTGCATAGGCAACAACTTTACTCGCGCCTTTTTCCTTAAGTGCCTGTGCTGCCTTGCACAAAGTACCGGCAGTGTCGACCATGTCGTCAACCAGTACGCAGGTGCGATCAGCTACTTCACCAATGAGATTCATAACCTCACTTTCGTTAGCCGAGGGGCGTCGTTTGTCGATAATAGCTAAATCGCAACCTAGCTGTTTGGCAACAGCGCGAGCTCGAACAACACCACCAATATCAGGAGATACAACCTGTAAATTTTGATAATTTTGACGTTCAATATGGTCGAGTAGAACCGGAGCGCCATAAATATTGTCAACCGTACAGTTAAAGAAACCCTGTATTTGCTCGGCGTGCAGGTCCACAGTGAGTACGTGGTCCACACCTGCGTTTGAGAGCATATCAGCCACCACTTTAGCGCTAATAGGAACACGTACCGATCGGACACGACGATCTTGGCGAGCATAACCGAAGTAAGGTACCACTGCCGTGATACGGCCAGCTGATGAACGCCGCAACGCATCAATCATTAGCACCAACTCCATCAGATTCCTGTTGGGCGGTGCGCATATAGGTTGCACGATAAACACATCATTTCCACGAACATTGTCGCGAATTTCAATGTTGATTTCCCCATCAGAGAAAACCCCAACTAGTGCATTACTTGGAGTCATTCCAAGCGATCGGGCAATTTCATTCCCTAAGTCTGGATTTGCATTTCCAGTAAACACCATCAGTCTAGCCACGTCAGTATCCCTATTGCTCGTGATAGTTTGAAATGGCTGGGGCGGGAGGGATCGAACCTCCGATGACGGGATCAAAACCCGTTGCCTTAACCGCTTGGCCACGCCCCAGTAAAAAAATGCCTCATTTGTTGATGCAGTGGAGAGCGATTTACGCCCTTGGCTACAAATGCTTTCCATTGCTTTGGCACCTGGCTAAGGACCTCATCGGCCTCTAGTTGGTTGTCAAAGCTACAAAATACGCTAGCACCAGTTCCTGTCATCAACGGGGCAGCAAAGTTTTCCATCCATTTTAGCACCTGTTGAACTGCTGGATAGAGTTTCAAAACTACACTTTGGCAGTCATTCCTGTACTGCTCCCCTGAGAGGGCGCGTATTTTGATCGGTGAAGAGTTCCTTGTCAATTGAGGATTTGAAAATATTTCAGCAGTGGACACATGACAGTCGGGCGTTACCACTAAAAACCAGCGCTCAGGCAAATCTATTGGCGTTAGTATATCGCCAATTCCTTCACCAAAGGCGCTTTCACCGTGGACAAAAACGGGTACGTCGGCGCCTAATTGACGGCCTAATTCTGCCAGCTTATTTATGGAGAGGCCGCATTCCCAAAGGGAATTTAAGCCAACGAGTGAAGTTGCTGCATTACTGCTACCGCCGCCCAAGCCTGCACCCATGGGTAATTTTTTGTTCAGAGAAATAGTGCAACCATTCTTACCCCTGGCATACTCTTGCAATATAAGCGCCGCCTGAAAAATTAAATTATCTTTTGTGGGAATATTGTCTATTTTGGAGTCTAGAGTAATTTCACCTGAACAATTAGAGGTGAAGCTCAGTGTGTCACCGAAGTCAAGCAGTTGAAATAGTGTTTGAAGATTATGATAGCCGTCTGGACGCTGGCCAGTGATTCGTAAAAACAAATTGATTTTTGCCGGTGAAGATAAGGTCAGAGTCGACATGGTTTTCACGGTTATTATTTTGGCTCTTGTGTTAATTTCTTGGGAAACGCCAGTTTGAGACGACTATTGTAAAGCTTTGTTGCCCTCGTTGAGCGATTATTTTTCCTGGCAGGTTGCCCTGGTCGGTGTCTCGGTATCGGGGAAAGCTGAGTTGCCAGCCATTTTGCTTGAATCCTGCTGCAGTCCCTGCCGATGTTAGCCTTAGGTCGTTTACTGCGGCCTGATTCGGCGAGGGTATACCCTTTACCCACCAAGCAAGCTCATTCACTGGTATCGATAGTCCTGTCAATTGCAGAGCTAGCGCTTGCGGAGTATCAGTATACTGTTCCTTGCCGTGTTGCATTTGCGCGCTCAGATTATTGCCTTTGATGGTTGCACGACCCGAGGCAAAGGGGCCAAGTATGGAAATTTCATATTGCTCTTCACTCTGCAGCCAATCGATACTGACGCTACCACCTTGGGTAGGAGATTTAAAACCTAACTTACCTTTAATTCGCCAGCTGACGATTTTCTCGGTTTTCAGGTGGTGGTCTTGCCATGTTGATCTCGCGGACTCTTTACTGGGGTCGATGTTTGGAATGGTGGAGCAACCAGTGACAAATAATAAGATACAAAGCCTTCGTCCTAGGGAATTCCACATGCTAGAGACTGTGATCATTGCTCAATCATCTCAGGTCTGAGGCGCAGCATGGTATTAATTATGCCTTTATGGCCTGGTGTCGATTGCAGACCCTGCTGCCAGACCGTGGAAGCGGCTTGGCGGTTATCTAGGACCCAATAAACCTCACCCAAATGAGCCGCAATCTCAGCATCAGGCATTATCGCAAAGGCTTGCTTAAGGTAGTCTAATGCCTGCTCCGTTTTACCTAGTTTAAATAACGCCCAGCCCATACTGTCAATAATTGAAGGATCCTCAGGCTCTAATTGGTACGCTTTAGCGATCAATTCAAAGGCTTCTTCATGGCGTTCGGTATGCAAAATCATCGTGTAACCCAGAGCGTTTAGCACTGTGGCATTGTTTTGATCTTGGGCTAATATCGCACGCAAGTCCTGCTCGGCTAACTCAAAATCATCTTGCTGCTCAGCCACCATTGAGCGGGCGTAAAGGAGTTGTGGATCATTAGGGAAATCATCGAGGCCAGCGGATAGGACGACTAAAGCTTGAGATGGACTTTGGGCCTTAAGTAGCAAGTTAGATTCGACCTGGAACAGTGTCACCGCCTGGCTGGGTTGGTTTGAGCGCATGCGTTGAAGATACTTCTGCGCTTGGCTCATGCTTTTATGCTGCGCCAAAAGTGCGCTTGAACGCGATGCTGCGGCAATGTAGTTTCGACCGAAACGAACCTGAGTGTAATGACTCATTGCCGCGACGAGATCTCCGTTTTTCTCAGATATGGTTCCCAAATGATACTGAGCATCGGACCGCAAGCTTGGTTCGGCAGATGCTTGTTTAAATAAGTCCTCAGCAGCTTTCACGTTACCACCGCTGAGCTGCGTTAATCCCAGCAAAAAGTTAACTTCCTGGTCTTTAGGGTTATCGGTACGTAAAATTTCGAATTGTGTGATTGCTTCACTGGGCGTATTAGTGGTCAAAAAGCGGGCATATTGCAGACGTAACTTTCTGTTTTTGGGATGCCTTTCTAAGGCATCGCTCAATAATTGGATGCTTTCGGCACTGCGATTTTGTTGATGGAGTAGTTGAGATAGTAATAGTAGGCCGCGCTGATCGTCCGGTACTATGTCTAAGAATTCTCTAAGATCAAATTCTGATTGCTTAAGTCGACCATTTTTTTGTTCCAGTACGGCTGTCAGAAGATTTATGTAGGGATATTTTTTCTCACTAAAAGGCAGTATTTTTACTGAATTAATTAGAAGATCTATCTGAGCTGGCGAGTCAAAGTCGGCAGTCATTACTAGTAGAAGGGAATCTAGATCATCGTGGTTTTGATACAGCCAACTACCATGTATCAGCGCAACTTGGACATTACCTTGGGTTAAATAAGCCGCTAGCGCAGCCCGATGCGCTTCGGGGTCGTTCGGGGACTGTTCTACCCATAGCAGAGCCATTTCCATCAGCACAGATTGATTGCGCACATGTTCGGCAATTCTATAGGCTAGAGCAATCACCTCATGGTCAGTGGTTAGTCGTGCCTGGCGACTATAATTATCAAGTGCTATATCAAATTGGTTACGGCCTAGAGCAACGTCTCCGACTAAAAGGTCGTAGAGAGTATCAATGGCAATAGGTTTGATTAGCTGTTCGACTGAATTAGGTTGAGTTTGCTTCGACTCTATGGTGATAGTCGTTGCTTGGTCCCCAGTATTCTGAGGCGTAGCGACACAGCTTGCCAGCACCCAGGAGAGTAAAATTAAGACTGCTCTAGATATATGATTCATTCTGCCATTCTCTTAGATAACGGCGTCTAAGACAATTATAAGCGTAAAATTTTCTTCGATTTAACCTGTTGTCGATAAAACATTGTTCTATAAATGCCTATCCAACGAGATAGTCGTGTAAAATTAGCGTCTCGCAAAGATAACTACAATCGGCATTAAGAAGGCTTACTTTTGCAAAAACTGGATATTTTCTGACGGCTATGGGTCTTTTGGCTTTCGGTATTAATCATAAATCGGCATCTGTGGATCTCCGCGGCCAGATTGCGTTCGCCCCTGAAATAGTGGTGTCGTCCTTGCAAAATGCCCGTTCTGAATTGGACGTGCAGGAAATAGCACTCTTGTCGACTTGTAATCGCACTGAGGTTTATATACAGGGAGATGTCAGCGATGGTCAGTTACTAGACTGGCTGGCCACCACTAAGAATGTGGAGTTAAATCAACTTCAAGAACGCTATTACTGCCATAGAGGTGATCAAGCAATAAGTCATATGATGCGTGTCGCTAGTGGACTGGACTCACTTGTGCTTGGTGAACCGCAAATATTCGGGCAGATCAAGTCGGCCTATGCCGTTGGGCGAGAAGCGGGAACTGTAGCGACATTTCTTAATCAGGCGTTTCAACAGGCGTTTTCCGCTGCAAAACGCGTGCGGTCTGAAACTGCCATCGGGAAAAACCCAGTTTCTGTAGCCTATGCCTCGGTAAGTTTGGCCGCTCAAATTTTTACTAATCTCAGTGATGCCCACGCTTTGCTCATCGGTGCTGGAGAAACCATCGATCTTGTGGCAAAACATCTTAAAGAAAGGAATATTGGGCATATGACAGTTGCCAACAGAACATTAAGTCGAGCTCAACAACTGGGCGAAGATTATTCAGCCGATGTTATTTTATTGTCTGACATTCATGACTTTTTACCCAAAGCAGATATTATTATCTCTTCCACTGCGAGTCAGTTACCTATATTAGGCAAAGGTGCGGTGGAGTCAGCCCTTAAAAAACGCAAACACAAGCCGATGTTTCTGGTTGATATAGCGGTACCAAGAGATATAGAGCCTGAAGTTGAAGAGCTTTCAGATGTTTACCTTTATACGGTGGACGATTTAGAGGAGGTGGTTCAGGACAATATTCGTGCCAGAAGTTCTGCCGCCGATATGGCTCAAAATATTATCGATGAAGAGGTGGAAAGCTGGTCGAGACAGAATCGCGCATTGGCGGTGGTCGATACGATCCGTGCCTTTCGTAGCAGTGTTGAAACTATTCGAGATGACGAGGTCGAAAAAGCGCTTGGCTCACTAAAGCGAGGCCAGGATTCAGTTCAAGTGATTACTACTTTGGCGCGCAATTTGACTAATAAGTTACTACATAAACCCACCAAACGACTTAAGCAAGCGGGTGAAGAGGGTCGAGAAGATGCCATTCATACGACCAATGAGTTATTTGATTTAACTAAGAAAAAACATTGAGACGTCATCAACGACTCTTGATCAATTAATTTCAACCTAGGCTTTAAAACTGTATGAAAGCGTCAATTTTATCTAAGCTAGATCTACTTGCTGAGCGGCATGAAGAAGTTGCTGCACTGTTAAGCGATGCTGAAACTATTGCAAATCAAGATAAGTATAGAGAGCTGTCTAAAGAGTATGCTGAGCTTGAACCTGTGGTAAAAACCTACCTTGGTTTTCAGCAGGTTGTTTCTGATATCAGGGAAGCTAAGAGCTTCCTCAAAGATGCTGATCCCGATATTCGAGAGATGGCAAATGAAGAGATGCGTGACGGCGAAGCACAGTTGGAATTACTAGAACTAGAGTTACAGCGCCAGCTATTACCTAAGGACCCCAATGACGGTAAAAATGTCTTTTTGGAAATTAGAGCTGGCACTGGTGGTGATGAGGCGGCTATTTTTTCTGGCGATTTGTTTCGCATGTATAGCAAGTTCGCTGAATCTAATCGTTGGAAGATTGAAGTGATCAGCGAGAATCAGGGTGACCATGGCGGCTATAAAGAAATTATTGTTAGAGTGGTTGGTCAGGGTGTCTACTCCAAACTTAAGTTTGAATCTGGAGCCCACCGCGTTCAGCGGGTGCCAGACACAGAGTCTCAGGGTCGAATCCACACCTCAGCCTGCACGGTCGCGATTATGGCGGAAGCAGATGAGAAGGATGCTATTGAGATCAATAAGGGTGACCTGCGTGTTGATACCTTCCGAGCCTCTGGCTCTGGTGGTCAGCATGTTAACAAAACCGACTCGGCAATCCGCTTAACACACTTACCAACAGGGATGGTGGTTGAGTGTCAGGATGAACGTTCACAGCATAAAAACCGAGCTAAAGCGATGTCCGTGCTGCAGGCTCGATTAACCGCAGCACAGGATGACGCGACTGCTCAAGAGCAGTCAGATCAGCGTAAAAGTTTGGTCGGCAGCGGTGATCGTTCAGAGCGAATTCGAACCTATAACTTTCCTCAGGGTAGAGTCACGGACCATCGTATAAACCTCACTTTATATAAGCTAAATGAAGTTATGGAAGGCTCTCTTGGTGAGATTATCGAGCCCCTGGTTAATGAATTCCAGGCAGAACAGTTAGCGCAACTGGCTCAGTAATGGTTATTCGATGTCTTCTATAAATTCTGTTACAGAACTTTTACAAAACAGCGACCAGTTGCAAAGTATGAGCGACACTGCTGTATTGGACACTGAGTTATTAATTTGTTTTGCCTTGGATGTAGATCGGGCTTGGCTTAAAACTTGGCCTGATCATCGGCCCGAAGCAATCCAAGTTAAAACGTTCGAAGCTCTTTTTGCGCGGCGACTGACCGGCGAGCCGATTGCCTTCATTATTGGTTGTCAGGGCTTTTGGACATTAAACTTAAAGGTCTCGTCAGACACTTTAATTCCGCGACCTGAAACTGAGTTATTAGTTGAGATTGCCTTAGGGTTAGATTTTCCTCAAGTCTGTCGCGTTTTGGATTTAGGCACGGGCACGGGGGCCATAGCCCTAGCATTAGCCAGTGAGCGCACGGATTGGCAACTGACGGCGGTAGATTCTCAGATTGCAGCGGTGAATTTGGCGGAGATTAATCGCCAGCACTGTCAACTGGATAACGTAAGTATCTATCAGAGTGATTGGTTTAGTCAGGTACCAGGATTTAGTGCCTCGCCACAATACCATTTAATTATTAGCAACCCTCCCTACATCGAAATTAATGATCCCCACCTTTCCCAAGGAGATGTTCGTTTTGAACCGGTCTCGGCGCTGGTTTCTGGCCAAGATGGCTTAGATGACTTGAGAATAGTGATTGAACAAAGCCCGAGGTACTTGCATTCTAATGGCTGGCTTTTGGTGGAACATGGTTATCAACAGGGAAATGCAGTGCGAAATTTATTCGCTAATGCGGGATTTACTGCCGTAGCAACCCAAGTCGATTACAACAATCTTGAACGCGTCACGCTGGGTTGTTTACTAGCGACTCATTAAATTTCTGTATTTCGCGCTTTGAAACTAGGTTCCATCGATAAATTAAGCAGATGGCGGCGATACTTGCTGCAATCACTGTGCCCATCCAAAATCCATAGACACCTAAAGGGGGGCCCCAAACGTCGGTTAAAGCAACACTGTAAGCGATAGGGAAGGCAATTACCCAAAAGGCGATGACCTGTATGACAAGGGGTATTTTCGCATCTTTATAGCCCCGCAATGCGCCACTACCGGCCATTTGTAGACAGTCAATCATCCCCAGGGCGGCAGCAAAGAAAAACAAGTTGGCGGCAATAATTTGTACGCTAGGGTCCGGTGTGAAAAGTGAGGCTATGTCGTTACGCAGCAAAATCTTTAAAGAGCTTGTGATAAGAGCAAGTATTAATACCAATTTAAACCCCACTAAACAGATCATTCTCGCTTCGCGAGGATTGCCACTTCCTTGGGCATGAGAAATCTTAATAGTAAGTGCCTGGGCAATCCCGAGTGGCACCATAAAAGCGAGTGAGTCGATATTGATGGCGATAGCGTGAGCCGCCAACATTTCTGAACCTAAGTGAGCGATCATAAACGGAATAACGGCAAAAAAGCTAAATTCTGCTGCAATATTCAGTGCAATAGGGATTCCCAGTCGCAGCGTATCAGCCATACTTTTAAGGTTGGGTGCGGCAAATTCATGGTAGAGATTGAGACTTTTCATGCTTGTTGAGCGTTGAGCATAAATAGCCATACAGGTGACTAAAAAGGCCATGACGACCATCGTTGCCCAACCTGCGCCTATGCCACCTAAGGCAGGTAGCCCGAATTTACCAAAGACTAAGGCATAATCAAGGATGCCGTTTAAAATGAAAGCCGCGCTGTTAAATACAAGTACTGGTCTAGTATCACCAATTCCCTCGAAGGTAGTGCGAAATGCGAAAAAGGCCGGAAACATTAAGCCAGTGATGAGAAAGGGGTACAGATAGCCAGTGGTTATGCGATACACATTGGCGGTGATATCTAGCTGGCCGACAAAGTGGATGCCCAACAAAACTGCACCTATTATTGCTAGGCCCAACGGCACTGCCAGCCATAGAACCTGTTGGAACTGAAAGCGTATTTCCCCGAGTTTTCCCGCACCCCAGAAACTTCCAACAATAGGACTATTGGCGATCATAATGCCGATCACTATTAAATTAATCATCGACCAGATACTGCCACCTAGTTGTAGTGCGGCTAGGGTGTCTGCATCCACCTGACCCGCCATATAGATATCGGTAACGGTCATTCCCATAACAGCAATCTGACCCATTATTAGCGGGGCAGCCAGGCGCAACAGTGATCGCGCATTATCGATAAATCTTGGCCGAGATTCTGCTGATTGGGGGTCTTGACTGGACATCGAGGTATCTTTTTTTATGTAGGTCACCATCTTCCTTGAATGAGCAATTCAAGGAAAGTTAAATTTACCCTTTGGCTTAATAGGGTACTCTTCGGAATGCCGAAGAGCGCTGATATTTATTATCAGCGGGTAAATAACAATTCTGATACACTCCGCGACCGCGAGAGGCTCAATTATTGATTAGCCGATAAATTAATGTGTAAACTAATGTGTAAATTACCTTGATTGAAAAAAAAGTAGAAACACCTGCCGGTGAAACATCTGTTGGTGAGCAGAACAAGAAACCAGCCAATCGAACTCGAAGCAGTAGCGGTAAGCCGTGGGATCTTTCGCAGTTTAAGGTTTCACCTGAGCAGGGTAAGGCTCGATTCCATGATTTTGACTTGCCGCTAGAGTTGATGCGGGGTATTCAAGATGCAGGTTTTGAATATTGCACACCTATCCAAGCGGCGTCGTTGCCCCATACATTAAATGGCCATGATATTGTTGGTAAAGCACAAACGGGTACCGGTAAAACAGCCGCGTTTTTGCTTAAAATTATCACTGACTTACTGAACCATCCGATTGAAGGTGATCGCTTTATGGGCGAAGCGCGGGCGTTAATACTGGCGCCGACAAGAGAATTGGCTATTCAAATCGGCGATGATGCTACCCAACTTTTAAAGCACACCAAGTTAAAGGCTCACACCTTGGTTGGCGGTATGGATTACGGTAAGCAACTACAAAAAATGCAAAAGCATCACTGTGATATTTTGGTCGGCACGCCCGGTCGATTGTTAGATTTTGCTAATAACCGCGATGTCTATCTTGACCAAGTAGAAGTGCTAGTTATCGATGAAGCTGACCGTATGTTAGACATGGGATTCATTCCCCAGGTTCGCCGCTTAGTGGGTTTGACGCCAAAACGCGAAGACCGACAGTCACTTTTATTCTCCGCGACTTTTACCCCTGAGGTACTGCGCTTATCTAACAATTGGACTGACAACCCGGTTACGGTTGAGGTTGGCGCTGAACGTATTGCTACTGACACTGTTGATCAGAAAGTCTATATCACAACGGCGGCAGAAAAATTCACGCTGCTAAGCAATATCTTATCTAAGGATGATGTTGATAACGTCATTGTTTTTGCAAATCGTAGAGATATTTGCCGCAGACTCGAAGAGAAACTGGTTAAACAGGGTTTCAAAACAGGTTTATTGTCTGGGGATGTGCCTCAAAATCGCAGAATGAAAACTTTGGACTCATTCAAATCGGGTTCTTTAAAGGTGATGGTAGCCACAGATGTCGCAGGGCGCGGTATTCATGTCGACGGAATTAGTCATGTTATTAACTATACGCTTCCAGAGGAGCCGGAAGACTATGTTCATCGCATAGGACGAACTGGCCGTGCAGGTAAAACAGGCACCTCAATAAGTTTTGCCTGTGAAGACGATGCATTTTTATTAGAACCCATCGAAAAACTGCTCGGCATGAAACTGGCCTGCACTATGCCAGAGGAAAGTTTAGTGCAAGCCCTCCCAAGCAGACAAAAATTTGCGCCTAAAAAACCGGTAACCAAAGCCGCGCCCGTTGAGGCTGCCATCGTAGATAAGCAGGTTAATGAGCAAGCTAAGCCCGATGGAGAAACAGTAAAAGAAGACTAACTGTTGGTTTGACCGCGATGCTGGCGGCACCACAGCAAGCTGCCAGCGACTACCGACGCGGGTAGCATCACAAGGTTAACCAGCGGCACGGCGGAGGCCAGCATTGCGCTAAATCCGAATCCCATTGACTTCAATCTATGGGCGCTAACCTTTCTGCGTACATCTAAAAAATTAACACCATCGCTATCTGCGGCATAATCCAAATACTGTAAACATAGGCACCAAGCCGCCCAGCTAGCAGCAACGATCGGCGCGAGAAGATTAACTACCGGAATAAAACTCAGTATTAAGGTAACAATGCCGACCCCCAATGTTCTTGGCAGAAAATAACCAATCAACTGCACCTCTCTGATCACACTCTGCCAAGCAGCTGTCAAAAAGCTTTTATTCTCTGTGACTCTGCCCTGTTCGCCGTTAGTTTCCGTGGTTACTATTCGCTGGGCAATCACGCCATAAAACGGCGAGCCAATAAGGTTAGCTAAAATAGTGAAGGTAAAGGCATAAATCGCTAGGGCTAAGACCGCAAATAAAAACCAAATCATCCACGCCAGCCATTGCAACCATTCTGGAATAGACGAGGTTATTGAGGCGATCCAACTCTGTAGCCACTGGGCGGCAAAACCGGTGGCAGATACAAAAAGTACAATATTAATCAGAAGAGGAATAACAACCAGCCAGCGTATATCTGGCCGCCATAACAACCTAACACCCTCAAGTATAAGAGAGGGGCCGCCAGTGACTAATTGGGATTGTTTGTCGATTATTGCCTCCTAAAAGCCTTTTAGCGTTCACTAATGTGACGCTTATTGAGCGATCTTGCAATTGCTACCCGGAGTGGCGCATCAGACGCTGTTTCTGACGATCCCAATCCCGCTCCTTGTCATCCATACGTTTATCATAGCTGGCCTTGCCCTTGGCGAGCGCAATCTCACATTTAATTAGGTGGTTCTTCCAATACAGTGCAGTGCAGACAGCGGTGTGACCTTTTTGATTGACCCCTTCTTCAAGCTTTTGCAGTTCCCGATGATTCAGCAATAACTTGCGGGTTCGTTTGGCGTCTGTTACATAGTGAGTAGAGGCAGATAACAGAGGTGTTATGTTGGTGCCGATTAACCAAGCCTCACCGTTCTTAATAAACACATAGGTGTCGGTGAGATTAACTTTGCTTTCGCGCAGGCTTTTAACTTCCCAGCCGAGGAGCACTAGGCCGGCCTCGAATTTCTCTTCGATAAAGTAGTCATGCTTCACTTTTCTGTTCAGCGCGATGGTGTTTGATTGTTGCTTGGGCTTCTTTTTAGTCATGTTGCAATTATACGTTGCGCCTGTCTTTTGTCATGAATTATTGTTAATTGATCCTAAAAGACCAAATAGATCAGTCAATGATTAGGTTAGTTGGTGGTGAGTGAGTACAATTTCGATTGGCTTAATGGAGATACTCTTATGGGATTGCAGCAAAAAGGAATGCATGGCGCCTGGGCTAGCCGTTGGACGTTTATTATGGCTGCGACCGGATCTGCCGTTGGACTTGGCAATATGTGGAAATTTCCCTATGTTGCCGGCAGTAACGGCGGTGGAGCATTTGTGCTAACTTATCTCGGCTGCATATTATTGATCGGTGTTCCGGTGATGATGGCAGAGGTTTTAATTGGTCGCCATGGTCGTCAGAGCCCAATTAACTCTATGCGTGAAGCGGTTACCGACAGTGGCGCTAATAGTCGATGGCAAGTTGTCGGGTGGCTTGGTGTGCTCGCGGGTATGCTCATTTTGTCATTCTATTCTGTTATTGCTGGTTGGGCTTTAGATTACATCTTCTTGATTTCCTCTGGAGATTTACAGGGGATTAATGGTGCTGCAGCCAGCGCTAAATTTTCAGAGCTATTATCTGACCCTAGTCGATTAATCATGTGGCAATCTATCTTTATGGTTCTTTGCGTGATCGTAGTCGTTGGGGGTGTTAAAAAAGGTCTTGGGATAGCGGTTGAGACCTTGATGCCATTGTTGTTTTTAATGCTTCTGTTGCTGTTAGTTTTTAGTATTTTAAAGGGAAATTTTAGCGCTGCGGTGAGCTTTTTGTTTAGTTTTGACTTTGACGCACTGACTTGGCGTGGCGTTCTAGAGGCCATGGGCCAAGCTTTCTTTACGCTAAGTATCGGTATGGGTGCGATTATGGCCTATGGCGCTTACATGCCGCAGAATGCCAATATTGGTAAGACCATTTTGATTGTTGCTCTGTTCGACAGTTCGGTGGCTATTATCTCTGGACTTATTATTTTCTCAATTGTTTTTGCAACGCCTGGAATAGAACCTACCGAAGGTCCAGGCCTGATGTTTATTAGTTTGCCGGTAGCCTTTGGGAGCATGCCTGGAGGTCTTTTAATAGGAGCCATTTTCTTTGTCTTGGTATCCATCGCAGCATGGAGCTCGGCTATCTCTCTACTGGAGCCCTGCGTTGCTTGGTTGATGGAAGCAAAAAACATAGGCCGAGCTCGAGCGAATATAGTCATTGCAGGAACTGCCTGGGTGTTGGGCTTAGGGAGTGTTTTTTCGTTTAACATTTGGGCTGACTACAAGATTGCCGGATTTACTTTCTTTGATTTTCTGGATTTCCTTACTGCTAATATTATGCTGCCAATAAGTGGCTTGCTGATTACCCTATTTGTTGGTTTTGTGCTTAAAAAGGATGTGATTAACTTTGAGATGGAGGGCACATCTAAAGAGGTGCTAGCTTTGTGGCAGGTGACCATAAGGTACATTGCTCCGGTTGCTATTGCGGTAGTATTTGTGATGGGTGTGTACGATAAATTTTTTTGAGCAAAGGTGATTTGATTTGGCCAGAATTAAGCGCTCGGCGTTATTAACGTACTCTGATCGTGCAATGTACGATTTAGTTAACGACGTACCAAGCTATCCGTTGTTTATGGAAGGTTGCCGTTCAGTTGAGGTGCTAGAGCATACCGATGAGGTTATGCTGGCTCGTCTTAATTTAAAGAAGTCTGGGGTGGGTCTTAGTCTGGTGACGAAAAATTTACTGAAGGCACCCAATGAAATTACTATGACCTTAGAAGAGGGGCCTTTCAAAATTTTTCTCGGTCTTTGGACATTCACTGCCTTGACAGAAAATGCTTGTAAGGTCGAGCTCGACCTGAACTTTGAGTTTAAAAGTAAGGGTTTAACTTTAGCGGTATCTAGCCTTTTTTCGGGTGTTGCGAACAGTTTGGTAGATTCACTGTGTCAACGAGCTGAACAGGTTTATGGTGCTAAAAATAACTGAAAATTCCACGATGATTACCGTCGAAGTCGCCTATGCATTGCCTGACAGGCAGGTTTTGTACAAGATTTTGGTCTCCAAGGGCACCACCGCAATGGAGGCCATACGCCAATCTGGTGTTGTAGCCAAATTTCCTGAAATCGATCTAGCGACCAGTAAAGTAGGCATATTTTCGCAGGTGTTGGGGGCGAAAGGACTCGCCAGTGCCGACGTCTACGAACTCAAAGCGTCAGATAGGGTGGAGATCTATCGACCACTATTGTTAGACCCAAAAGAAATTCGGCGTCGTCGAGCCGAGCAGGCTAAAAGTAAGTCAGTTTCGATTAACATTACCGGTTAATCGAAAACCTGATTTTGCCCCTTAGTTTTCTGCTAATCTTGGGATTCAGCTGGATGATGGGTCAGTTTGGGTCGATGTTGAAGTTGGCGCGTAGTCGCCAGTAATGCGATCGAGTTTATCTTCATTGTCAAAATAAACGGTCACGTTCTCTTCGGTTTTCTCTCCAGCTGCAGAAACCCTGCGGTAAATATAATCCCAACGAGCTTGATTAAAGGTGTCTGAAATTAGAGGAGTACCTAAAACAAACCTGACCTGTGACTTAGTCATACCTGGCAACAGCTTATCAACCATATCTTGGTCGAGAATATTACCTTGCTGAATATCGACCTTGTGCACGCCAGGAAATTTAATCCAACTGCAGCCAGAGCTAAGTGCAGACAATAAGATTAGGCTGAGGGTAAGTTTTCGCATTGACGGGCTTCCAGTTAGTGTCGGTAAGGGTGATAATAACCAATTAGGGCACTATAAAGAAGAGCAAACATGAATCAAAAAGATCAGGAACTAAAAAAGGTTGGGCTCAAGGTTACGTTGCCTCGAATAAAAATCTTACAGATTTTAGAGGACTGCCCTGATTGGCATATGACCGCCGAGGACATCTACCAAACTTTACGCGATGCTCAGGAAGATGTCGGCATTGCGACAGTATATCGAGTGTTAACTCAGTTCGAGGCGGCTGGTCTTATTACACGGCATAATTTCGATAGTGGCCCTGCCATTTATGAGCTTGATAAGGGTGATGGCCATGATCATATGGTCTGTACAGAAACGGGTAAAGTTGTCGAGTTTCACGACCCTGAGATCCAAAAGAGGCAAGAGTCGATTGCCCTAGCAAACGGATTTCATGTGGTAGGTCATAGTTTGGTCTTGTACGTCAAACCGATTACCTAAAGCTAACTCCCAATAACAATCACGCAAATGAATGAGCTAAATTCGCGCTTATGGTCACTCTACAGCAGCTAGAAGATTTTTTTAACGCTTGGGCCGACATGATGTGGAGCACGCCATTGGTGGTGTTGCTTGTCGGAGGTGGCCTATTTTTTATGGTGTCTTCGCGGTTTCAACCCTACCGTTACTTCGGTCATGCGATTGACCTTTTACGCGGCAAATTTAGTGACCCTAAAGATCCTGGTCACATTCCTCATTCACAGGCTCTTTCCACAGCACTGTCAGGTACCTTGGGGTTAGGTAATATTGCTGGGGTTGCTATCGCTATTAGTATTGGCGGTCCAGGGGCTGTTTTTTGGATGTGGGTAACCGCGATTGTGGGTGTAGCAACAAAGTTTTATACCGCCTCTCTTGCGGTTATGTATCGCGGTAAAGATTCCGCTGGAATCTTACAGGGTGGTCCAATGTACGTGATCATGGAAGGGATGGGTAAGCGCTGGTACCCATTGGCGGCATTGTTTGCTGGAGCCTGTCTGATTGGTGCACTGCCTATTTTTCAAGCTAATCAATTTATCCAATTATTACGCGATGTGGTTGCAATTCCAGCTGGCTGGGCGAGCCCTGACGAGCACTTTACCTTTGACCTTGTCGCCAGTTCGATGGTGGCAATTTTGGTCAGTTTAGTGATTGCTGGCCGTATTGAGCGCATTGGTCGTCTGACCGTGCGGCTCGTGCCCTCAATGGTACTTTTGTATCTATTTATGACGGTATCTGTCTTGTATACCTTTGCAGGTGATATTCCGGCAACGCTTTTATTAATTGTCACTGACGCCTTTACCGGTGAGGCCGCAGCTGGAGGTTCTATAGGGGCAGTTATTTTGATTGGTGTCCGTCGTGGCGCATTCTCCAATGAGGCGGGTATAGGCACTGAATCGCTGGCTCATGGTGCAGCCAAGACAACTGAGCCTATTCGTGAAGGAATCGTTGCGATGGTTGGGCCGGTGATTGATACCTTGTTGGTCTGCACCTGCACTGCTTTAATTATTTTGCTCACCGGTGTTTGGGAGACAGACGCAGGCGTTCAGGGTGTGACACTAACGGCCAAAGCGATTGAGCAGGTCTTTCCCGTGACGGGTATGTACCTATTGTTGGTCATGGTGGGTCTACTTAGCTTTAGTACAATGGTTACCATGTGGTTCTATGGGGTGAAATGCATGGGTTTTTTGTTTGGATCGAAACGCCAGTATTGGTATTCGCCTATTTATCTAGCCTTGCTTGTGGGTGGTGCGGTGGTTTCTATGGATATAGTCAACGGTCTGATCTTGGCTACCTACGCAACTATGGCAATTCCTACCATGATCTCTGCGCTTTACTTGTCACCCAAGGTCAATGTTGCGGCAAAAGCCTATTTCGCTAAATTAGACAAACCTGACGAGTAGGCTTTTACGAAGTTTTAGTCTTGAACTTGGATTTTCTAAAGCAGATTTTCAATATGTGTTTCAATCGCTTCGGGCTTGGTAATCGGTGCAAAACGTTCGGTGACATTGCCTTCTCGGCATACTAAAAATTTGGTGAAATTCCATTTAATACTGTCGGTTATTAAACCCCCAGCTTCTTTAGTTAGATAACGATAAAGAGGGTGTTGCTCGCGTCCATTGACATCAACTTTTGCCATCACTGGGAAACTCAGACCGTAGTTAAGTTGGCAAAACTCTTGAATGGTATCGTCACTGCCTGGCTCCTGGGCGCCAAATTGGTTGCAGGGCATAGCAATTATCACTAAGCCTCTCTCATGATATTTGTCATGAAGCGCCTGCAAACCCGTATATTGTGGCGTAAAGCCACATTTGCTGGCAGTGTTAACGATTAGTAATACCTTGCCGCGATAGTCTTCTAGGTTTTTGCTCTCTCCAGCACTATTGTCGACGCTGAAATCATAGATTGAATTACTCAGACTCATATTGAAGATCCTTATTATTTAAAGCAATGTTCCTTTGAGGGGAAGGTTCCATTTCTTACCTCATCACCATAAGCGGTGATTGCTTCTTGAATACTATTATTGCCATCAAGAAAGTTTTTGGTAAAGCGTGGGAGCCTCTGAGAAATACCCAGCATGTCATGCAGTACGAGCACCTGACCGTCGGTATCTGGCCCCGCACCTATGCCTATCACTGGAATGGAGAGCGCCGCAGATAACTGGCCGCCTAGTTTGGATGGCACGCATTCAACAACAATCAGGTCAGCACCCGCTTCCTCGAGTATTTGCGCTTCTTCGATCATCTGAGCGGCAGCTTCGTCTTCTTTACCCTGTACTTTATAGCCACCCAACTTATGGACGGACTGAGGCGTTAGACCCAGATGACCGCAAACTGGAATCCCTCGTTCGCTTAATAAGTAAACTGTATCGGCAAGCCATTCCCCGCCTTCTACTTTAACCATCTGAGCACCGGCCTGCATTAATATAGCGGCGTTATCCAGCGCTTTCACTTCTGTGGAATATGACATAAAAGGCATGTCGGCGATAAGTAGAGAGCGATTATTACCTCGTTTCACCGCTGCGGTGTGATAGGCCATTTCATCAACGGTAACAGGGAGAGTACTGTCCCTCCCTTGGATGACATTACCTAATGAATCGCCTACCAGTGACACTTCAATGCTTGAATTTTCGATTAATCGTGAAAAGGTATAGTCGTAAGCCGTAATGGCGGCGAACTTTTCACCACTGATTTTCATTCCATTTAAACTACTTATGGAGATCGTTTTCATTACGGACTAGCTCCTCTGGCTTGGTTCGGCCGGCAACAGTACTTAGTTTCCACTAGGATGACAAGGCGAGTTTCCCTTCCAATGAATGCGGATTGTAGTAGTGCCGGCCCGATTTGGTTTGTAATATATATCTAACTAGATTTTGGTAGTCATCTTCGCCCTTCGCCAAATTAATTGCGGAAGTATTAACAATTAATAGGGGAGTATCATCATAGTGGTAGAAAAATTGTGTATAGGCATCATTTAGTTGTTGTAAATAGGACTGCTCAATGGGTTTTTCAATGGCATTCCCGCGAGTCTGAAGGCGCTCGTAAAGGGTGGCGGTAGGCGCTTGTAAGTAAATAACTAGATCGGGTTTTGGTAGGTCAGTAATAATATTATCGTAAACGGTTTGATAAAGTCGATATTCATCGTCATCTAAGGTCACTCTAGCAAATAATGGGTCTTTTTCGATTAAGAAATCTGACACACGAACTTGCTGAAAAATATCGCCTTGGCGCAGCGCCTGTAGTTTTTGCAGTCTTTGAAATAAAAAGTGTAATTGCACCGACAGAGCATGGGTGCGACGGTCTCTATAAAACCGCTCGAGAAATGGATTTGTCTCTGCCTCTTCAAGTAATGTTTCGTAATTAAATGAAGCGGCCAAGCGTTTTGCTAAGGTGGTTTTCCCAACGCCGATAGGCCCTTCAACGGCAATATAACCAGGTAGCGATGCATCCGAAATTTCTATATCTAGATTCTTAAATAGACTCTCTTCCACGGTGAACCTCGGTTGCTCTTAGGGTAAAAACTTATAGTCTAAAGATACCTTGCTCGGGACAGTTTGCCAAGAGTTTGGCGATACTTTGATCATCAGGGAGCGATAAATTAGGGTTAAGGTCTAGCAGCGGCACCAAGACAAAGGCGCGTTGTGCAATTCTAGGGTGGGGAATAGTCAGTCTTGGTGTATCCATTGTTAGATTGCCGTACATCAGAATGTCTAGATCAAGGGTTCTCGCTCCCCAGCGAACAGCTCGTTCTCGCTCATGTTGCTGCTCAATGAATTGTAAGCAGTCTAGCAAGGCGAGGGGCTCAAGCTGAGTCTCTATAAGCGCTACTGCATTAATGTAGTCTGGTTGGGCCCCAGGACCTATAGCTTTAGTTTTGAAGTTAGAAGAAAGGTTCACTAGTGTTATTTGACTATGACTTGCTAGGGCTTTGAGGGCTTGCTCGAGTTGTTCCACTGGTTCGCCCATTACTCCACCAAGGTTGCTACCTAAACCAATATAGACGGGTTGCATTAGCCTTGGTGCTCCTTTTTATGTCGCGGACCTCTGCTACGACGCCTCTTGTTGCCAGTATTACTTAGTCGCTCGGACATTTTCAGTTTCTGTTCCTCGTCAGATTCCTGGTATTGCGTCCACCAGTCACCGAGCCCGGCTAAATCTTCTCCAGCTTGCTCGCGCAATAAAATAAAGTCGTAGGCAGCGCGAAAGCGCGGATTTTCAGATAAGCGTTTGGCGCGATGTCCGCCGCGGCGTGGCAGTTGCAACTGCAAGTCCCATATTTCTCGCATCGGCATAGTAAAACGTCGAGGAATAGCAGTCACTGTAATTTGCTTAGCGATCACCTCACTTGAGGCTTTGCTCAGGGCGTAAGTGCCAGAATTACCTCGATCAGCATATTGTGCGGCGAGTTTTTCAACGGCTGGCCACAATAGGGCGGCATATATAAATGCTGGGGTAACTCTTTGGTTCGAGCTAATACGAATATCGGTATTAATAAATGCTTGTTCTATTAATCGAGCAGCATTATTACTTGCATCTTTGATTAAATGCGCAACTTGCGGAACCAATTGATCGAAAAGCCGGTGTTCGCAAAGTAGCTTGTAAGTCGAAGCGCCGTTGCCACTCATAAATAGTTTGAGCGTTTCGTCAAAAAACCGGGGTGGCGAGACATGAGCAAGGTCGGCAGCGAGCTTGCTCATAGGTTTAGCGGTACGCGGTTCGATACTGAATCCAAGCTTTGCGGTAAATCTTGCTACACGAAGAAGGCGGACTGGATCTTCTCTAAAGCGTGTTGCGGGATCGCCAATCATTCGTATCGTACGACTGTCTATATCCTGCAGTCCGCCAGTGAAATCGTGGATAGTATTGTCACTGGGGTCGTAGTAAAGCGCGTTGACTGTAAGGTCTCTGCGCTCTGCATCATCGGTGATTGAGCCAAACAGGTTATCGCGGGTTAACATACCACTCTTGCTTTGCTGACGAAGGGGTGCGTTCTTTTTCGATGCTTTAACATCGTCGTTTTGATTTGAGCGAAAGGTTGTGACCTCGATTAGTTCGCGACTGAATTGGACATGGACAATTTGAAATCGTCTACCGATGATCCTAGAGCGCCGAAAGAGTGCTTTGACCTCTGTTGGTTCTGCATTGGTGGCGACATCAAAATCTTTTGGTTTTAATCCTAACAAAAGATCGCGCACAGAACCGCCAACGACATAGGCATCAAATCCAGCTTTTTGCAGTGTATCCACCACTTGATGAGCATTGTGGCTAATCATTTTAGGCGTTAGCCCGTGCTGTCCGGCGTCGGAGATAGTTCGATCTGAAAACTCAGACTGAGACAGTTTTTTATCAAAAAACTTAATAATGCGTTCAAGCATCTATGTATTACCAAGGGGTCAATTTGAAACAAGAGTTTAGCAGATGATGACAAGATAGACGCGAATTATTGGCAAGAGGGCGTATCTAGTCTGCTTTCTAAGTGATTGATCAGATAGTAAAAAGGGAATGTCTCGCGACATTCCCTTTCAATGAGCTTTAAGGCCTGAGCCTATCGAACCCTCGCAATCAACTTCTATTTTTATTATTTATTGTTATTGTTATCCAGATATTGAACCTAGCAGGTCCCATTCTAAGTAAAAATGGATTTACATCAAGTAATTACTGAAATATTTATTTTTTACAGGTCTTTGATGATCATGAATTCAAGACAAACTTAAAATCTAACCTTCAAAAATCATATAGTCGGTTAAGTTTTCTTTCTGCTAATACCTAATTTTTTACGGCGTTGCCAAAGACTCTTTCGGCTAATACCCAACTTTTTAGCTAGATCTGTTTCGCTCATAAGCACCTGATTATCTAATACAAAGTTGGTGAAATAATCCTCCAAAGACAACTGCGCAGCCATAGGCGTCGTGAGACTGCTTTCGGTTAGTTCTTTCGTTTCGATCTTATTTTCTGAGACTAAGCGCAGCATTGATGGAGAAATAAGGGTTTCAGGGTCAAGCAATATAGCCGCCTGATAGAGTACATTTTTAAGTTCTTGAACATTCCCAGGCCAATCGTAATTTATTAGCGCGCTCATACTCTCAGGAGAAAGAGCCACCTGAATACCAAGTTCCGCTGAAAAACTGCTCAGAAAAGATTCAGTAAGTTGAGGGATGTCAGATTTATGATCCCGTAGTGCAGGCATTTGGATAGTCACGACGGTGATCGCGAAGAAAAGGTCTTCACGGAATTCACCTTTCTCACAGCGGTCTTTTAAATCAGTCTGTGCTGAGATAAGGCAGCGCAATGATTTGTTTTTAACTAAGTTACAAACAGCCTTCTGAAAAATCATAGGTAGTTCGCCAATATTACTCAGGAACAAGCTACCAATTTTACCTTCTTCCGCCAAACCATGAGTTTGTTTGAGTTGATCTTCAGTAATGGTGGCGCAGTCAATGGTGATAAAAGGTTTATCTGTTGAGGCACCAATATTGTGAATGGTCCTGGCAATAGTCCTTTTTCCACAGCCACTGGCGCCTAAAATAAGGACTGGTGCCCTAGTAGGAGCCGTCTTATGAATTGTCTTAAGAATATGAATAATATCAGGGCTACTGCCTAGTAAAGGTTGGTAGTCATCAATACTAGTCAGTTCTCTTTGTTGATGACCACCGGTTATACGATTGACTGAGTGCATCAATTCCTCATGATCAAAGGGTTTGGAAATGTAATCTACCGCCCCCTGCCGCATAATATCAACAGCAGAACGCAGACTTGCGTAGCTCGTCATAATAAGAACAGGAACAGGGCCGGCTAGACTGATAAGCTCCGCGCCAGAACCCCCTGGCAGCCTAAGATCGCTAATAATTAAGTCAAACTCGTTAAGGTTAAATGTATTCACCGCAGCTTTGACGCTGACTGCCTCGCAAACTTCATAGCCGTGCCTTTCCAGTAGTTTAGTCAATGAACTACGAATAATAGCTTCATCTTCGACCACCAAGATCTTCTTGCTAAGACGTGTCATATGGACTCCTCAATCGCTTCAGAAGAGTAAGCGGCGAACCTTAGGGCAACTGTTGTACCACAGGTGCTATTTTCGGCTGGGCTTGATATTGATATATCAGCTCCAAGGCCTTTAACTAGTTGAAACACAATCCATAGGCCTAGTCCTGTCCCTTGCCCAGGTTCCTTGGTCGTTAAGAATGGCTCATATAACTTTGATTGAAGACCTTGTTCTATGCCTGTTCCAGAATCATTAACGGTAACTCTAATGTTCTCAAGGTCTCGCTCGGCCAAAATTGTAACTTGGCTATTGGTTGGCGAGGCATCGCGGCTATTACTAAGTAAATTGAGGAATATTTGGACTAATTGGTGATAATCGCCTAAAACTTCCATATCGGGGTTAATGTCAGCGTGGAAGATGACCTTAGATTCGACATCTCCAAGGGTTAAAAGTTGGATAGCCTCCTCGGTCACTTTCCGTAAGTTAATAGGAGAGAACAGACCTTCTTTTGATTTATCACCTTTGGAAAAATTGATTAAAGACTCTACGATCCGATTAATACGATCAGTCTGGGATAAAATATGTTGAGCAGATTCAAGGATTTGGCTGGGTTCAGTTTCATGTTTTAAGTTCTGTGCGAGGCATGCTATGCCAGTAACGGGATTGCCTATTTCATGGGCCACACCCGCCGCTAAGCGCCCAATAGATGCGAGTCTTTCATTGTCGATCGACTTTTGCGTCAGCAATACAGCTTTAGTTTGCTCTTCTATTAGCAAAATAATATCGTTATTACCGGCCTCAAGTGAATCTTCGATTGATTTTTGGAAGCTAAACCACCTAACACCGTCGCTGTTTTCTAGGCGAATATTGTCTCTAGCATTGTCATCACTCACTAGAAAGTCTCTAATTTGAGATTTCCAGGGTTCAGGAAAATCTGTAATCGAACTTCCTAGAGCTGAGTCCTTATCAATATCTGTGTATTTTGATATGGCAGTATTCCATTTCAAAATCTCGCCATTTTGATCGAGAGAAATAATACCTATGGGTAACTTATCAAGCACTTCTCTATGATGTACCCTGAGCTTATTCAGTTCATTTGCGATGCCGGTAAGTTGGTCACCATGGACAGCAAGGACTGACTCTAGAAGATACATATCCTCAGGGTCTGAGTGATTAGAAATCGCCCTTGGTAGCGAGTTATTCATAATTCGTTCTGCGGCGAGAATGCCAAAGCGTAAATTCAAAGACGCATTAATGGCGTCACGCAATTGCCGCAAGGAGGCAGGCCTAATCTCCTCGTGATCAAACCCTAATAATTTTAGCGCTGACTCCATTTCGATCTGGGCTTCGTCGCCCAAAGATAAACCTAATCTTTCGGTTAGTTCAGCAACGCTTTTTTGGGTAATTTCAATGCGAACAGGAATATAGACATTGTCTGCCATGCAAATGGAAGCAAAGGTTTTTTGCTGCTCATCCATTTTTCCAAAAAGAGAAAAAAGGGTACAAAGTGTTATGTTTAGCAGCAGTGCTTCAATTGACCAGACTTCCCATGCTTGCATACCAAAAAGAAGTGTTTTATCAAGCAGAGGTATATACCAACTCCAATCGCCAAATAGCACCGGAAAAGCCAAAGTTATCAGCCAGACTAGCATGCCACCAGCAAGCCCTGCGATGAATGCGCGGCGAGACATTTTGGGTAAATACATTGCGGCAATGATGCCTGGCATTAACTGTGCCAGGCCGGCAAAGCCGACTAAATATAGATCGGTAATGCTGCGACTCTTAATATTCAGACTAAGTGCGATGGCGAAAATAACCAGACTGACCGACACTATAAAGGTGCGCCGGTTGATCCAATTGGTCAGGTTTTTTTGTTGATAGAGATTCTTATCGGGCAATACGACACTGTTAAGAACCATCTTTGCTGACAAAATGGTTAAGCCACTGCACAAAGCGATGCCAAGTAGGAGGATGCTGGCGGCGCCTAGGCTTGAAATAAGAGGATGGCCTACCATCATTGGCATGCTGTAGAGATACTGTTGCAGGGAAGAGGATGGTTGAAGCTCTAGGCCACTCCATAACAGTGGAATTACAGGGATACAAACTAGCAATACTAAAAGAGGATAAACCCAGGATGACATACTCGCTTGACGGTCGGAGATGTCTTCGGAGATCAATATATTAAAATTTATTGGGTAAGAAAGGCTAGCGGCGAGAAACACAATAAATAGGCTATAGGATGAATTAGACCTTTTAATAATATTTTGTTGGTTGCTATCAATAGCCCACTGATTTACTTCGCTGACGCCACCAAAGACGGCGTCTGTGACAACCCAAGCTGATAAGCCTATCGCGCAGAGCAATAAAAGGCCCGCTGCAGCTAGTACCCATCCCAGGGGATTACTCTCTCCAGCTTGCAGAGATTTCCATGATATTAGGCTGATTATTCCGAGTACTACCAGAATGCTAAACATTTCTTTATCTGCACCAAAGATAAAAGTGACCACTGATTCGATGGACAATAGCTGCGCAACTAGCAGCGGAATGACCGACAAAATTGTTACGCTACAGGCCCAAATAGCAACGCTTTTACCGCGATACCTAAAGGTCAAGAAGTCCACTGAGGTGGCGAATCTAACCAATTTACTGAGACGTCGGATTGGAAACAAAATCAACGGAGCAATTATAAACACTAAAGTGAACGCAAATAATGCAAAAATTGCGCTATAACCATAGCGTCCAGTCATTTCTATAGCTCCGGTTGCTAGTAATACGCCAGTACTGGCAAGCAACGCCAAAGATAGTATTATATTTTGACTTACGCGATTAGTATTAGACGCTACGGCCCGAGACAGAACACAGGCTGTAATCATTACTAAAAGGGTAAAAATACCTATATTACTGTTCATCAGTCGTCCGATCGCGCTGTAATATGTAGGTGGTAAAAATCAGTAATGCCCATACCAAAAAAGGTCTAAACCAGCTGCCGCCCAGTTCCAATGCCCATTGAGTAACAAGTGGAAACACCACAATGGAAAGCAAAAGTAGTGTCGCGACTAATCGATAATTAAACATAAGCAAGGCATTCTAAAATTTGTGTCCGAAAGTGGCAGAACTGGTGATGTTATGCAAGGTGGCTTGGTAAAGCAAACTAGTCATAGCGATAAACTGGGATGACAAGATTAAAATCCTTCTGGCGCTGGCATTGTTAAAGAGCGCTTAATGCTGGTGGAGTCCCAGTGGGAAATAGCCCAGGTTAGAATCGCACTCACTGACCCTGTTTTTAAGTCATTGGGGGGTGATTGATTTAGCCAATTTAATGCAGCCCAAATATTAAGCGTCTCCTGACCTGGTATTAGGGCAGAGGCGAGATTTTGTTTGCTTAGTTTTTGGCCTAAGGGGCTGACAGCCACGGGCAAATGAGCATATTGAGGCTGAGCGAATCCCAAACAACGTTGTAAATAAATTTGTCGTGGCGTGGAATCTAACAGGTCTGAACCACGCATCACGTGAGTAACCTTTTGGTATTGATCATCAATGGTGACAGCTAACTGATAAGAAAATAAATTATCCCTTCGCCGAAGCACAAAATCGCCGACATCATGAGTTAATGACTGAGTATATTGTCCAATGATTTGGTCAACGAATTCGATTAGATGATTAGGTTGATTCAAACGTAAGCGGGTAGCATTGTCTGTCGAAGAGAGATTAGACCGTCGACAGTGGTTATCATAGATACCCCCTAGTCCGTTGACACGCTGACGAGAACATTCGCAATGATAGGCGAGATTTTTTTCTTTAAGAATATTTAATGAGTCTTGGTAAGCATCCAACCGAGTGCTTTGAAATAGTACTTTACCGTCCCAGTATAATCCGTGGGCTTCTAACTGATTCAAAATGTGGCTACTCGCACCCTTTATTTCACGAGGTGGGTCTATATCTTCCATGCGAACCAGCCAGTGCCCACCAAGCTTTTTCATGTCTAAATAGCTAGCTAGAGCACAGGATAAGGACCCAAAATGGAGTGGCCCAGTGGGGGAGGGTGCGAAGCGACCTGTGATTATCTCTGGTGACATAGCCTAGACCTACTAGTCTGAGTGTAGCAGGGCTTGCACTAAGCACCAGACCGCCCAGTATCAATTTCCAGTTAGCTGTTTTTCTTTAATTTCATCAAGAGTTTTACAGTCAACGCAAAGGTCCGCGGTTGGTCGTGCTTCTAGTCTACGAATACCTATCTCAATACCACACTGATCACAGAAACCATAGTCGTTTTCTTTCACTCGGATCAAAGTCTTATCGATCTTCTTAATGAGCTTGCGCTCTCTATCTCTAGTCCTAAGCTCTAGACTAAACTCTTCTTCCTGTGTGGCACGATCAGCCGGATCAGGAAAGCTGGCTGCTTCGTCCTTCATATGGGTCACCGTGCGGTCTACTTCTTCCATCAATTCGTTGCGCCACGCCATCAAAATAAGCTTGAAGTGTTCGCGCTGATTATGATTCATAAATTCTTCGTTTTTCTTCTCTACATAGGAGTTCAATCCGTGGAGCGTTACCGATCCCGGAGCTTGTACCTTAGCCTTAGAAGTGTTCTTTGTATTAACTTTTGCTTTTGCCGTAGCCATGAATTAAATCCGCTGTTGAAATTGACCTAAAATCGCGAGCCGCGTTTATAGAGAAATTTACGCCATTTATCAAGGAAAACTTTCCTTTTAAGGATATTTTTTATTAAAAACCGCTTATTGAAACTTAAGTAATAGTAGACCATGGTTGCAATAACATTTTAATTATCGATACTTTACCCCTATCTTATGATTAAAGTGCGACCGAATCCGAGAATTGAGCCTAGAATTAATGCAAACACTGCCAATTTTATTTCCAGCCACTTTTGTAAAACGCTACAAGAGATTTTTTGCTGATGTCCTTGATCTTCAGGGTAATCTTGTCACGGTGCACTGTCCCAACACTGGGTCAATGAAAAATTGCCAGGTTGAGGGGGCACCTTGCTGGTATTCGCTGTCTGACAACCCTAAACGAAAATTACCTGGAACCTTAGAGATAATAACCACTACCCATGGGAATTTAGCAGGGGTGAATAGTATACGCGCTAACCATTTAGTGCGTCAGGCGATAGACAGTCAGTTCATCGAAGAATTAACGGGCTATGACCAAGTCAAAGGGGAAGTACCCTACGGTGAAGAGAAAAGCCGTATTGATTTTTTACTCAAGGATAATACCGGCAGACTTCGAGATTGTTATCTAGAGGTTAAGAGTGTGACTATGGATATGGGTAAAGGGCTTGCAACATTCCCTGATTCAGTAACCAGTCGCGGGACTAAACACCTTCGTGAATTGATCTCAATGGTTGAAGATGGACATCGGGCTATCTTATTTTTCTGTGTTCAGCTAACAAATGTAGAGCGAGTCGAGGTCGCTGCACAGATAGATCCAGTCTATGCACAGACACTGGCGCTAGCAATATCTGCAGGTGTTGAGGTGATGGCTTGGGGAGCTAAGATAAGTTCGAAAGAAATCGTATTGCATAGGCAGGTTAAATGTCTTCAAGATCTGCCAAGGCTTGAGCGCGAAGATTAATCGGTGGGTTGGGTAGGTGTTGGTCTGCGGCCACATAGAAATTATTGTCTTTTTGCTTTAATGCAACGCGACTTAGGTGGTCACCTACACAGGGTCCGGCAACACATTTACCAGTATCAATTCCAAATATCGCTCCGTGAGATGAACATTGGATAAAAGTTTTGTCTAAATCGAGAAATTTTCCCGGCATCCAGTTCAGTGGGATACCTACATGTGGGCAGTTGTTCCAATAGGCATAAAGATTATCATTCTGGCGCACGGCAAATAGGGGCCGCTGGTCAATGCTTAGTTCGATGGCCTGTTGTTCGTCAAGGTCGTCTAAATTACAAAGAAAAACATCTTGTTTAAGCATAATCTTTATCGTTTGTGGTGTATTTCTCGCATCATGCCGTATAGCGCCTTTGCGTAAAAGTCTTTATTTAGGCAAAGGTTAACTGCTGGCAATGAAACGGGGTATTACTAATCGGTGTATTTTGACTCAGATTTTGATTATTTGTCCTCGTAGAGGTATAAACTCAGCATTCCACTAATTTATAATTAAGGTCCAATACTAATATGGCTGAGCTAGAGGAAGTTGCTGCTGATATTTTGACAGGCCGCACCCGTCGGCATTTGGTGGATGTTGCTGTTAGTCAAAATTTACTGAGTCAAAAAAGTGTTTTGGTTCATCAAAAGGCGCTTAAACCCTTTATGACCTTAAAGGACGAAGCGGAAAAGCAAGGTTTTGACCTATGTATTTGCAGCGGATTTCGTTCATTTGAGAGACAAATGCTGATTTGGAACGAAAAGTTACTGGGCGTCAGGCCAGTTATGGATGAGTTGGGCGGTCCAATAAACTTAACCGAACTCGATCCGTGGCAACAGATTCAGGCTGTATTGCGCTGGTCAGCACTGCCCGGTACATCACGCCATCATTGGGGTAGTGATTTTGATGTTTATGATGCTAATGCCATGCCCGAGGGTTACCAGATTCAGTTGACTGTGAGTGAGTGCGAGGGCGAGGGAATTTTCGCGCCCATGCATGAATGGTTAAACAGTGTGCTTATTAAGGGCCAACAGCAGTCCAAAGGGTTTTATCGGCCCTACGCCATCGACCGTGGAGGGGTATCCCCTGAGCCCTGGCATATTAGTTACGGTCCTATAGCGAATAGCTTTGCGCAGCAACTCACCGGCGATATTATTAGGCAGCAATTATTAGACAATTTGGAATTAGTTAGTCTTGATACCGTGTTAAAATACCTTGATGAGATCATTCGCCGATTTGTAAGGGTCTCAGGCGAAGACAATCTATAGGTAATTTGCTCATGACATCTGATAAACCGATTTGGTTACTTATTACCGAAGAAGCAAAGTTATCAATTGCCGAAGAGCCATTATTAACGGAGTTTTATCAACGAGCTATTCTTGACCATTCAGATCTTGATTCTTCTCTTAGCTACAATCTAGCTAACCAACTGAGCGGCTCAGCGATACCCCTTGCCACCATAGAAAAACTTATTCTTGATGCACTTAAAGCTGATCCTGGCATCGCAGACAGTGCACGCTTGGATATCATAGCGAACGTTGAGCGAGATCCCGCATGTGACAAACACCTGATGCCGCTACTCTATTTCAAGGGCTTTCAGGCGATGCAGTTGTATAGGGTTTCTCATTGGTACTGGTGCAATGGTCGGGCAGCCCTGGCGCTTTTTTTGCAAAATCAAGTGGCCGAAATATTTGCAGTAGATATTCATCCTGGGGCTCGCATGGGGTCTGGAATTATGATTGACCATGCAACCGGTTTGGTCGTCGGAGAGACGGCCGTTATTGGGGATAACGTTTCTATTTTGCATTCAGTTACGCTGGGCGGCAGCGGTCGAGGGAACGGTGATCGTCATCCTCAGGTGGGTAGTGGCGTTATGATTTCAGCGGGAGCAAAAATTATTGGCAACGTTAAGATTGGGAACGGCGTTAAAGTGGGCGCGGGGAGTTTGGTCATCGAGTCCGTCCCTCCCCATGTAACGGTCGTTGGGGTGCCAGCAAGAATAGTCGGCGCGCCCCTTAAGGGCCCCCCTAGCTTTGATATGAACCAAAATTTAGACGTATAGGGATAAAATTTAATGCTTAAAAAAGGTATTTTAGGGCTTCTTTATCGGCGCCTAGCACTAACGACAAAACATTCGATTCAGGGCATAGATTCTGCTTTACGAACCCAGGAAGCATTCCGGTGCGAAATACTGGCTTCGCTGATTTTACTGCCTCTGGCGCTCTATGTGGCTACTGATTATTTGCAATTAATATTGTTAGTAGGAGCGGTGTTAATGGTGTTGATTGTTGAATTGCTTAACACCGGAATTGAGGTGGTTGTCGATCGAATTGGTCTGGAATTGCATGAGTTGTCTGGTCGGGCAAAAGACGTTGGCTCTGCAGCTGTTCTTATATCACTCATGTTATTTTTAGCGGTATGGGGTGTGATTATCAACGAGAACTACTTCAGCTAGCGCCTGCGCGGTCAATGGTTATAGGCATACTGAGGCCAAGTGTAGAATTTGCTTCTCAAGTAAGACTTGTCGCTGTTCAGGAAAACCATGGAAAATATAGCAGTTTTCCTCAAAAGGGTTAAATCGAGCAATAGTTGCTAGCTGTTCTATGTCATATTCAGAGACATAGAGCGCTATGACGCCTTTATCTATTCTTTCACTAATCGATTTTGATCTATTTTTTAGCTCAGACATCTTCTCGTGGTAGCGAAGTACTGGAAGTGGGGATAGGTTGTCGCTGCAAACTGTCCAGTTAATTTCCAGATCAATACCCAATTTAGCTGACAGGCGATCCAGGAGTTTTTGTAATGAATAAACGGCCATTAGGCAAACAAGCAAATGCTGCTTAGAACACTCAGTGGAGCGAATATAAAAAAAGACTCGACTTTTACTACCCTCTATGCGGTTTGCCCCATAAAGTTCAAGGGTACGGTCAATACAGTGATCTATGTTTTCAAATAGCAATTCGAGATTTTCATGGTTAAGGTGGTCATTTAAGCTTTGCCGATTTTTAATCGTGGCGGTAACAAGTGAGCAATAATAGCCATTTTCAGTATCTTTAGAAAACTGCCCAGATGTCGTAAGCAGCGGCTGTATTCTCGTTTCTAGCTCAAGGATTTCATCGATCATTGGATCGCTACTACCAGGCAGTCGATTGGTTAATACCCGTAATCGCCGCGCTAATTGTTCAGTAAATTGGTAGCAAGCATAGGTGCAGCCGATGCTAAATAGGAGCCAGATGAAAGCCCATATGAAAAAGATATTTGAGTATTTTTCATAGATGGGTTGGCTGATAACTGATATCAGTAGCGTGCCGGCCTGGGTGTCTTCGAGCGTAATATCCTGTCTAAACTGCGTCAAGTTTGTCGACAACTCTTTAGCCTGGGTGCTTTGTGCGATCAGATTGTCTTCCACATCATATAAGCTTGCGCTAAAAATAGATTGATCCATCGTTGCTTTGCGCAGGGCGAACTGTAACCCAACGGTATCATTGCTAAATAGGGGCGCGCGCACAAGCTCGGCAAGTTGGTTAAGAGTTGCCGTACTTTTATCTTCAACCGCTTGCTGGGCCAATGTTGAAGTTTGAGATACGATAGCCGCCCAACTCAAAAAGCCAAACAATAACCACGCAGAAGCCATTATTACCGGCAATTTTGTGGCCATCGAATATTGACGACGCATTCTCAGATCCTTGGTAAGATAAGTGATTTGCATTCTATCCTATTCTCCTAAGTTTTATATAATGGGAGCCTAAACTCCATCGGGTCTCTAGCTGTGAAAGAAGTTTTATTAATTAATGTGTCTGGAAAAGATAGGCCTGGGGTTACCAGTGCGGTAACCAAGGCGTTGTCGCTGTTTGACAGCACCCTTTTGGATATTGGTCAGGCAGTGATTCATGATCAGCTAAATATGGGTATTCTTGTGGCAGTTCCGTCAGATACTCAAACTTCACGGGTAGTTGAAGAAGTTTCTTTGACGCTTAAAACCATGGATTTGCAGGTCGGGTTTCTATCCATATCTCACGAGCGTTATCATAATTGGGTAGATCAACAGGGTAAGCAACGATATATCGTGACATTGCTCGCACGAAATATTGAGGCCTCTCATTTAGCCGCTGTGACTGAGGTCACAAGTCAGCAAGGGCTCAATATCGACAAGATAGTGCGTTTATCTGGCCGATTGGGGCTCTACCAAAGTGACCAACTTGGTCGGGCCTGCATTGAGTTATCTGCTCGAGGTGAACCCGCAGATAAAGAGGCTTTTCGTAATTCATTGCTCGAGTTAGCAGGTCATTACAATATCGATATTGCGTGCCAAGAAGATAATATCTTTCGCCGTAGCCGCAAGTTGGTGGTTTTTGACATGGACTCGACATTAATCGATGCTGAGGTCATTGACGAACTCGCTATAGAGGCGGGAGTGGGAGACCAGGTGGCTGCCATTACTGAGGCGGCAATGCGCGGCGAGGTAGACTTCAAAGCTAGCTTTACACAGCGAATGGCGTTGTTGCAGGGGCTAAATTCGGATGTACTTCAGTCTGTTGCTGAGCGGCTAGTTTTAAATGAAGGGGCAGAACATTTAATTAAAACCCTCAAGAAACTGGGTTTCACTACGGCAATTATTTCAGGTGGCTTTACTTTTTTTGGACGTCATTTACAGTCCATTTTAGGCGTTGACCAAGTTTATGCTAACGAGCTTGATATTGTCGATGGGAAAGTTACCGGGAAGGTGGTTGGCGATATCATTGACGGTCAACGCAAAGCCGAAATACTGAGACAGATAGCCCAAGAGCAAGGCTTAAATCTTGAGCAAGTTATCGCAGTTGGTGATGGCGCCAATGACCTGCCAATGCTAAAAATTGCTGGCTTAGGGATAGCGTTTAGAGCTAAACCGCTGGTAAAAGCTTCAGCCAAACAGGCGATCTCCAATGTTGGGTTGGACGGTATTTTATATTTACTTGGATACAGTGACAAAGACATTCGCGCGTTAGATTGATTTAGGAGCGCTAAATGATCTCTTGACCTGCAAAACTAATTAAATAAACGGGTACTTCGGTTATCATGCACTCTTTGTAAATTTTCGGACTCAACAATCATGGCTAATTACTCTACTAACGAATTTCGCTCAGGACTTAAGGTAATGCTGGACAATGATCCATGCTCAATTCTTGAGAACGAATTTGTTAAACCCGGCAAGGGGCAGGCGTTTAATCGCGTTAAGCTACGGAATCTAAAAACTGGGCGTGTGTTAGATAAAACGTTTAAGTCAGGAGAGTCTTTGGAAGGTGCCGATGTTGTCGAGATGGACATGCAGTATCTCTATAGCGATGGAGACTTTTGGTGTTTCATGGAGCCCGATACATTTGAGCAACATCAAGCGACCGAGAGTGCCGTGGCTGATGCTCTAATATGGTTGAGCGAGCAAGACGTTTGCGTCGTCACCTTATATAACGGGTCACCACTTTCGGTTACGCCACCAAATCATGTGGAGCTGGAAATTATTGAGACCGACCCCGGTCTGCGCGGCGACACCGCACAGGGTGGGAGCAAGCCAGCTAGGCTAGCTACTGGTGCGGTAGTTAAGGTGCCGCTATTCTTAGATCAAGGTGATATAGTTAAGGTGGACACCAGAACGGGTGAATATCAAGGACGTGTCAAATAATGAAAATTGATCATTGTCGCTAAATTAAAGAGTACTTATGATCAGTGATTGGCAGCCAGGGGCTAGTCTCATGGCGCTCCGTCGGCGTGCTCAGGTGATGTCGCTGATCCGCAATTTCTTCACTCATCACTCAGTGATGGAAGTCGATGTACCCCTACTTTCCAAGTCTGGGGTGACCGATGTCAATATTGATAGTATTTGCGCCACGCTGTCTGGATCGCTAGCCTACCTGCAAACTTCTCCCGAATATTTCATGAAACGGTTATTGGCCTCAGGCAGTGGTGATATCTATTATTTAGGCAAAGCTTTCCGCGACGGTGAGATTGGCAATAAACATAATCCAGAGTTCACCCTGCTTGAATGGTATCGATGTGGATGGGACGAACACCAATTAATGTTTGAGTTAGCTGATTTAGTTTCTCAGTTGATGGGTAGAGATGGAGCATCAGATCTCAAAGTAACAAAGATTAGTTATGCAGATTGTTTTCACAATGAGTTTGGCATTGATCCCCATCAAGCTGGTTTGAGTGACTTGCAAGACTTAGCCGCTGGAATAGGTTCTCTGAGTTGGGCTGGAGAAACTCGAGCCAATTGCTTGGATTTAATATTTAGCCTTAAAGTTGAACCCCAATTGCCTAAGGGGTTAGTTTTTGTTTACCACTACCCTGCTTGTCAGGCTGCACTCGCTGCCATTACCACTGCCGAGCGAGGGAATAAAGTCAGTAGGCGATTCGAAGGATTTTTAAATGGCGTAGAAATCGCTAACGGGTACTTTGAACTTTGTGACCCAGTAGAGCAACGCCGCCGATTTGACCTAGATAATACGGCTCGCCAAGCAACAGGTAAGCCGGTATCAAATATTGATACTAAGCTGTTAGATGCTATGCACTCTGGCCTGCCAGCTTGTGCAGGGGTGGCTCTTGGTCTGGATCGACTATTGATGAGTGACTTGGAGCTTAAATCAATTGATCAGGTCATGCCTTTTAGTTGGTTACGATGCTGAGTAAGTTAAGCCTCTGCGCGGGTTAGTCGAACTTAAAGTAATGATCCATTACCTTTGAGGGATGGTCGGAATTAACCCGACCTACTCGTTTAGCGGGCACGCCAGCAACAATATCACGAGCACAAACGTCCTTAATCACTACGCTAGCTGCAGCCACCATAGCCCCTTCTCCCACTTCAATGTTGCCTAAGATCTTAGCGCCAGGACCTATAAGTACGCCCCTACGAATCTTTGGGTGGCGATCCCCAGTTTCCTTTCCGGTGCCACCCAAAGTGACTGATTGCATAATCGATACAGAGTCTTCAACCACCGCTGTCTCCCCAATGACCAAACCTGTGGCGTGATCAATCATTAGTCCACTACCGATTTTTGCCCCTGGGTGAATATCTACCGCGAAGGTCATTGAAATTCTATGTTGGAGCAATAGAGCGAGGGACTTTCTATCCTGATTCCACAGTTGGTGTGCGACACGATATGCTTGCAGCGACAGGAAGCCCTTGAAGTACAAAAAAGGTGAGCTATATAAGTTACAGGCAGAATCTCGATCCACGGTAGCCTGTATATCTCTTGCAGCCTGATCGACAATAGCGGAGTCTTTAAACGCGTCGTCCATAATATCTCTAAGCATCTCTGCTGGAAACAAAACACTAGCTAACTTGTTTGATAGATGAAAGCCAAGTGCGCTACCTAAGTTGCTATGGTCAATAATTGTAGATTTTAAATAGCTCTCTAGGACAGGCTCAGAATTTGCCGTCGCTCGCGCCTCAGCAACAATGTTTTGCCAAACTTTAGTCGATAAAATAATCATTTCAGAATTCATTGCGCCATTTTCCGTCAGTCGAACCGATTATGCCAGCCCGTTCTAGCAATACACCAAATATCAACATGTTTAGCGCCCGCTTTAATTAGTGTCCAGGCCAGTGATTCGGCAGTAGCGCCGCTGGTAACCACATCGTCAACGATAGCGACAGACTGCTCGAAAATCGGATTATACGTGCGATTATTTTTGTTGTCGGACCTGTAGTCAATGTTCTTGTGCATTCTAAATGCGGTGCCCATACCCTGTATTCGTTTCTTTCTTGATTTTAAGTGCTGGGGCGATGATGAGACGTGGCGAATACAAATATTCTCAAGAATTACAGTGTTTTTTAGCTTGCGGGATAGAATAGACGCGATATTAGAACTTTGGTTAAAGCCCCGCATAAGTAGTTTTCGCCAGTGGAGGGGGACTGGAATCATGATGGTTGGCATGGGTGAATCTTGGTAGGCTAGAATGATAACCTCAGATAATAAACTTGATAACTGGGCAGTTTCGGGGCTGTGTGGATTAGTCTTAATGTCCATGATCAACTTATCAATTGTGTCTTTTTGATACTCAAACGCGGCAACACAGCGTCTATAAGGAGGAGGCTTTTGCTGACACTCTGGGCAAAGATTATTGCTTTTCAAAGGATTGGCACATTGACGGCATTGAGTTCTCAGCCAGGGAAGTTTGCTTATGCAGAGGCCGCATAGGCAATGTTCTTGGGAGCTGACAGGTTGTAGGCACAGCGAGCAATTACCAGGGAGTAATTTCAAAGCGGATATAGTAGAGTTGGCACCTAAAAAGAGCTCCATAACAAACCTCCTTGTTTGTCATCTGGCGTTTATTTTAAGCGTTGCCAGTTGTTCAGTTTATTCTTTCAGTTGGGTCTTTATCCTCTTCATCTCCTTCGTCTAAGTCCTCAGTGAAATCAACAACTTCGTCATCAACTAAGCCATAGGCTTCGCTGAGAACCCCTCCCGGCACTTTCGGAGCATAGTCCCGCGGTGCTTCAATGTCTTCAGCGCTAACCAGAGGGTTACCATCTGCGTCGACAAGCGATAAGGATGATCCGCCGGATTTAAGTAGTTGCCTTCCTATTTCTGGACTCGCGAGCCGAATTGCACTGGTTGCCAAATGCTCATGAATTTGACGATAACTTTGCGCCACATTAGTGGTTAGATGGGATACGGTTATAAAATGCTCAGACACTTCTTGCTGATATCGCTTCAATTTTTGGTCACTTTTTTCCAGCTTTCTTTGTAAATCACCATTAACTGAACCCTCGTCTTCAATATGGCGAAGATAGAAAAAAGTTGCGCCTGCTCCAGCCAGAAAGGCGATGGCGACGATAATAAATGTGGTCAATATTGCCAACTTTAAAACCTCTATTAAATTAAACTTCATTTAAGCTGGAAAGAACATTAGAGGCTAGTCACCTCAGGTGCAACCTCTATTTACTTTAAGCCCATTCATATTATAACGTAGATTTTAAATTTATGGCGCTTGGGGATTTTGGTTGTAACGAATTACTTTGCTCGTTAAAGTTAAATCTTAACCATGGACGTCCAAATAATGCCATCCCCGAGAGAGCTCTATCAAATTGACCTAAACCAAGAGGGATTCCTTGCCGACCCCTCCCAAGATTTGGCGGTGACTGCGTTTGAAGATCTTTACCAGCGGTTACTGCTAAAACAGAAGCTCTCATGTGAGGGTATGGTGCGCAGTGCAGTAAGAAGAGTGTTTCAGAGTCCATTACAATCACCTAAAGGTTTGTATGTCTGGGGAGGTGTGGGTCGAGGAAAGACCTATCTCATGGATACTTTCTATGAAAGCCTCCCATTTGGTAACAAGATGCGGGTCCACTTCCATCGCTTTATGCGGAGGATTCATCAAGACTTAAGGTCGTTAGAGGGGGAGGTTAACCCTCTCCGAAAAGTCGCTGGAAAGATTGCAGATGAGACCTGTATCATTTGTTTCGATGAGTTTTTTGTCAGCGACATTGCAGATGCGATGATTCTTGCTGGATTGTTGGATGAGTTATTTCGTCTTCAGGTATGTTTGGTTACGACTTCAAATATAGTGCCTGACTCGCTTTATCGGGATGGACTTCAAAGGCGACGCTTTTTACCCGCTATTGACCTACTTAAAAAACACTGTGAGGTGATTAATATTGGTGGAGGTACAGACTACCGTCTTCGGGCGCTCGAGAAAGCGCCGCTTTATTGTAGTCCTCTCGGAAATGAGGCTGATGCCGATATAGAGGCAATTTTTAATCGATTAGTCCCGGTCGAGGGTGAAATTAAACTGGCTGTTGATTTAGAAGTTGATGGTAGATCAATACCAGTAGTCAAACTTTCGGAAGACATTGTTTGGTTTCAATTCGCCTCTCTTTGTGATGGGCCTCGTAGCCAAAACGAGTATATCGATATTGCCAGAGAGTTCCATGCAGTGATCATAACGAATATCCCAATGATGGGGGATCGCAATAATGACGCGACGCGACGATTTATTAATCTGGTCGATGAGTTTTATGATCGCAATGTGAAAGTCGCGATATCGGCTGCCGAAAGCCTGCCAAACCTCTATTCTGGCACCCGTTTAGCCTTTGAATTTAAGAGAACTCAGAGTCGATTATTAGAGATGCAGAGCCATGAATATTTAGCTCGACCTCATTGCCCCTAGGTCCTAAGATAAAAAAGTTAAACTTTACGACAAACAGGCCTTGTATTAGGGCACTCTGATCATTACAATTCGCACCCTTTTGGGGGATGTCCCAAATCCAGGTAGGAAAAGATGAAAACATTTAGTGCAAAAGCAGAAACAGTACAGCGCGATTGGTTTGTAGTTGACGCGGACGGGAAAACCTTAGGCCGCTTGGCGACCGAAGTTGCTTCACGCCTTCGCGGCAAGCATAAGCCGGAATTTACCCCCCATGTTGATACTGGGGATTATATTGTCATTGTGAACGCTGAAAAGATCGGCGTTACTGGTAACAAGGCTAAGGGTAAAATTTATTATTCTCATACTGGGTATCCAGGTGGAATTAAAGATATTACTTTTGAGCAGTTGATGGAGAAGGCGCCTGAGCGTGCTATTCAGTCAGCAGTTAAGGGCATGTTGCCCCGCGGTCCACTGGGCCGAGAAATGTTTAGAAAATTGAAGGTCTATGCAGGGGCGGATCACCCGCATACTGCACAGCAGCCTCAAACACTCGACCTGTAACGGAAAGCGATTATGGCAGATACTCAGTTTTATGGCACTGGACGTCGAAAGACTTCAGCGGCACGCGTTTTCATGACTTCTGGAAGCGGTAATATTAAAATTAATGACCGAAGCATTGAAGTTTACTTTGGTCGTGAAGTAGCCCGGATGATTATCCGTCAGCCTTTTGAAGTGGTTGATATGGTTGAGAAGTTTGATCTCAATATTACGGTTGCTGGCGGCGGTAACTTTGGCCAGGCTGGCGCAATCCGTCACGGTATTGCTCGAGCGCTGGTTAGCTATGATGAAAATTTGCGCTCACTACTACGCAAGGCAGGGTTCTTGACTCGAGATGCGAGACAGGTGGAGCGTAAGAAAGTTGGCTTGCATAAAGCTCGTAAGCGCCCGCAGTTCTCGAAGCGTTAATTAAATGTTTTATTGAAAAGCCCGACCTATTGGTTGGGCTTTTTTTTGTCCAATAAAATCAATTACTTAGAGTTAATTTTATCTGGTATCGGTTGCGTAAGAAACTGATTTGATTTACAATACCGCGTGAAAATTTGAGTGTCTATTTTCTGATTTTTCTAATCAATAATCTATCTCTATCTGGGGGATCGCCATGAATGGTGACGTTGTGAATGAGGGCCGCCGAAAGTTTTTGTTGGGTGCGACCTCTGTAATCGGAGGGGCTGGAGTTGTAGGCGCGGCCGTACCTTTTGTAGCCTCTTGGCAGCCCAGCGCTAAAGCTAAGGCTGCTGGAGCGCCGGTAAAGGTTAATATCTCAAAGCTTGAGGTTGGCGGGCGGATGGTTGTTGAATGGAGAGGCAAGCCGGTTTATATCGTTCGGCGAACTGCAGAATCTCTTGCGGCGATTAATGCTATTGGTAGTGATATTTTAAGAGATGTCGACTCTGAGGAGGCATCACAGCCTGGTTATGTTAAGGGTAGTGCCCGCACATTGGCCGGAAAAGAAGAGTATTTAATTTTGGTGGGACTTTGCACACACCTCGGTTGTGCGCCTTTATACCGCCCTGATGTCGGTGCGGCTGACCTCGGTGGTGATATGTGGATGGGCGGATTCTTCTGTCCCTGTCACGGTTCTAAGTTTGACCTTTCCGGGCGTGTCTTTGCGGGGGTTCCAGCACCTAAAAACTTAGAGGTCCCACCTCACAGTTATGAGTCAGATAGCGTTGTTGTTATTGGCATTGACACGGAGGGTGCTTAGTTATGAGTGAAGAAAAAGGTTTTGCCGCTTGGTTAGATTCCAGAATGCCGACGCTCAAAGAAACGTGGCAAAAGCATATGTCCGAGTATTACGCACCTAAAAACTTTAATTTCTGGTATTACTTTGGTGTACTGGCAATGGTCGTGTTGGTGATTCAGCTTATCACCGGTATTTGGCTGTTAATGAGTTATCAGGGCTCAGCAGAGCAAGCTTTTGCATCTGTCGAATACATCATGCGTGATGTAGAGCTTGGCTGGGTTATTCGCTATGCACACAGCACCGGTGCGTCTGCCTTCTTTATTGTAGTTTACATGCACATGTTCCGTGGTCTTATGTATGGATCCTACAAGGCGCCTCGCGAGCTCGTATGGATCTTTGGCATGACCATTTATGTCGCTTTGATGGCCGAAGCGTTCTTGGGCTATGTGTTACCTTGGGGGCAAATGTCCTATTGGGGTGCGCAGGTCATTATCTCTTTGTTTGGCGCAATTCCAGTGGTGGGTGAAGACCTAGTTCAGTGGATTCGTGGTGATTATCTAATTTCTGGGATCACCCTAAACCGATTTATGTCACTGCACGTGGTTGCTATTCCGATCATACTTTTAGCTCTTGTAGTGATGCACATTATTGCACTGCATGACGTAGGCTCTAATAACCCTGACGGTGTCAGCATCAAGAAGTATAAAGATGAAAGTGGTAACCCTATTGATGGCATCCCGTTCTTCCCTTATTTTGTTATCCATGATTTAGTCCCCATTGTGGTGTTTCTCTTTGTATTTTGCTCCATCCTCTTTTTCATGCCTGAGATGGGCGGCTTTTTCTTAGAGTATGCTAATTTTGAGATAGCCAATAATTTGAAGACCCCAGAGCACATTGCGCCAGTTTGGTATTTCACACCCTATTACTCAATGTTGCGCGCAGTGCCTGACAAGCTGGGTGGCTTTATTGTTATGGCCGCAGCTATAGCTATCCTGTTTGTTCTGCCGTGGTTGGATCGAAGCCCCGTGCGCTCTATTCGATATAAGGGTAATTTCAGTCGAGTAGCTCTTCTGACCCTAGCGGCGGTGTTTATTATTCTTGGCTATCTTGGTGTCAAAGCGCCTACCGCTGCACGCACAGTCCTTACGCAGATATGTACAATCTTGTATTTCTCTTACTTTATTGGCATCTATTTCTGGACTCGAATTGAAAGCACTAGGCCAGAGCCTGACCGTATCACTATGGATGGCGGTATTGGCGCGTGGAAAACCCTGGGGGCAGTCTTGGTGGTTGCGGCGATGGTTGTCATACCTATTAAGGCGGTTGGCGCTGAAGGAAAATCGTGCGGCACTATCGACTGTGATCCATTTGAATCCCAACTTACTAATGACGCCTCTCTTCAACGTGGTGCTCAATTAGCGGTGAATTACTGTATGGGTTGCCACTCGTTTAAGTACTCTCGATGGGAGCGTGTTGCCGATGATCTAAATATCCCTCATCAAATGATGCTCGACAATATGGTTTTCACCGGTCAAAAAATTGGTGAGCTAATGAAAGTTTCCATGCCGCCGGATAAGGCTAAGGAATGGTTTGGCGCTACTCCACCTGATTTAACATTGGTGGCAAGATCTCGATCGCCAGAGTGGGTGTATACTTACCTGCGCCACTTTTACGCAGATCCATCTCGTCCGCTTGGTGTAAACAACAAAGTCTATAAAGATGTCGGTATGCCCCATGCGCTTCTTGACCTGCAAGGGTTGCCTGAATGCATTCCAGGTTCTACTCTAGCTGCCAATGGCGGCATTAAGCGTGATTTGCTCAGCGGTGAAGATATTTTGGATAATCCCTGTGGTGGTTACGACATTAATAAAGCCGGTAGCCTGTCGCCTGAGGAATATGATGTAGCCGTTTTTGATTTGGTTAATTTTCTGGCCTATATTGCGGAGCCTATGGCGGAACAACGTAAACACATCGGTAAAATGGTATTGTTATTTTTATTGTTGTTGATGGTTCCAGTAATACTGTTAAATCGAGAATATTGGAAGGGCATTCACTAGTCTTTGTAGCTGTTTTTTAGGTGGCAGATTGCCCTTTATTTGCCACCTCAGCGAGGAACAAGTCATTCCTCAGTTAACTAATAATCATAAAATGAGAGGTAGATGTGCGTCGATCTTCAATGACATTATTTTCAGACCCTACAAGTCAATACAGCCATCGTGTGCGGATTGTTCTCGCGGAAAAGGGTGTAACGGTTGATATCGAAGATATTGACCCAAAATCGGTGACTGAAGAGATCCTTGAGGCTAACCCTTATGGAACACTTCCTACTCTCGTTGACCGCGATCTAGCTCTTTACGAATCAAAAGTGGTGATGGAATATTTGGACGAACGTTTTCCTCATCCACCGCTGTTGCCAGTGTATCCAGTTGCCAGAGCTGAGAGCCGGCTTTGGATATATCGTATTGAGCGTGATTGGTGTGGTCTAGTCGATAACATTACTGCTAGTCCAGACAGTAAAGCGGCCGAAGCGGCACGCAAAGAATTCCGAGAATCATTGATGACAATCGCCAGTATTTTCGAAGAAGTCCCGTATTTTATGAGCGAAGAATTCACATTGGTAGACTGTTGCTTGGCACCCATGCTTTGGCGTCTGCCAGAATTGGGTATCGTTCTACCAAGTAACCGTCAAATAAAACCACTTCTTGACTATATGGATCGTTTATTTGAACGTCCATCCTTTCAAGAGAGTTTGACAGATTTAGAACGAGAAATTCGCGACTAATCAGCAGAGATAAAATGCGCTCTAATCGACCTTACCTTTTGCGAGCCTTCTTTGACTGGATAGTCGATAATGACTGTACGCCTCACATTATTGTTGATGCGCACCATCCCATGGTTCAAGTGCCGCAAGAGTTTGTTAAGGACGGGCAAATTGTATTGAATATCGCTCCGAGGGCCGTCACCAATTTAAGTTTAGATGGCGACACTGTCCAATTCTCTGCACGGTTTAATGGTGTACCTGTAGATATTTATGTTCCTATTGCTGGTATTTTTGGGATTTACGCCCTAGAAAATGGTGAGGGCATGGTGTTCGAGCAAGAGGGTAGTACTGAGCCGCCACCCCCTGGCCCAAAAATGGTTACACGCTCTGATGCCAAAGATAAGTCAATTAGGCCGAAGCCCTCGCTAAGAGTGGTGAAATAACTCATATACAATCGTCTCTGCTAAGGAATTCAGTATGTCAAAACCTATTGCTATATTATCTGCTGCCCGCACTCCAATTGGTGGCATGATGGGGGCCTTGTCTTCGTTGTCAGCTCCTGACCTTGGTGGTATCGCAATTGGCGCGGCGATTGAACGGTGCGGCGCTGATCCCTCTAAAATTGATGAAGTGTTAATGGGCTCTGTACTGACTGCAGGGCAGGGGCAAGCGCCGGCGCGACAGGCCGCTCTCGCGGCTGGCTTAGCTCAGTCTACGTCGTGCACTACGATAAATAAAGTCTGTGGTTCGGCTATGAAATCAGTCATGGTAGCGGGGAATACGTTGCGTTCAGGCCAGGCCGACATTATTGTTGCCGGCGGTATGGAAAGTATGAGTCGAGCCCCATATCTTATTCCCCAGGGCCGTCAAGGCTATCGCTTTGGCCATGCCGAGATGTTAGATCACATGCAGTACGACGGATTACAGGACGCCTATCAGGGCCTTGCGATGGGACAGTTTGCAGAGAGTTGTGCGGCTAAATATCAATTCACTCGTGAGATGCAAGATGCCTTTGCTATTGAATCTTTACGTCGAGCCAATGCCGCTATTGATCAGGGATTTTTTAAGTCTGAAATTGTGCCTGTCACCATTTCCAGTCGTCGCGGTGAGATTGTTGTCGATACTGATGAGCAACCGGGTAATGCGAGACCTAGTAAAATTCCTCAACTCAAACCTGCGTTTCAGAAAGATGGTACCGTCACCGCGGCAAATGCTAGTTCTATTTCGGATGGGGCGGCGGCGTTGACCCTAATGATGGCAGATGAAGCCCAAGCAAGAGGGTACCAGCCTATTGCTTTGATTCATGGCTATGATGAATTTTCTCAAGCACCTGAATGGTTTACCACCGCCCCTGTAACCGCGATCCAAAATACTTTAAAGCGAGTGGGCTGGTCTGTAGATCAGGTGGATCTATGGGAAATTAACGAAGCTTTTGCCGTGGTGGCTATGGCCGCAATGCAGGAGTTAGGCATTTCTCACGAAAAGCTTAATGTCCATGGTGGTGCTTGCGCACTAGGCCACCCAATTGGAGCCAGTGGTGCACGAATTCTAGTCACTTTGATTCATGCGCTGCAACTTAGGGGTGGCAAGAAGGGCATCGCTAGTTTATGTATTGGCGGAGGAGAGGCCACAGCGATGGCTATTGAGTTAGTCTAGTCTTCGAATTCTGTTGGCTCGGTGCGTTTTGGTTTTTCAACATACTCAAAGCATTTAACGACCTTTCTTACGCCTCGCGTATTGCGGGCAACTTCTGCGGCTATATCGCCCATGTCTTCGTAGAGAGTCCCAAGTAGGTAGACCACACTATCCTCGGTAACGACTTTCATATCAGAAAAATCAATCCCTTTTGTGAAGGCCAGCTTGGTTTTAATTTTTCCACTGATGATTGAATCATTAGTTCTTGATACGACGGAGGTTTTACCTCTTAGTTGCAGTTCGTTATACACTTTGCGCTGTCCGTGGTAATCACGGGCAGTATCACCTGCAAGGGCTTTCATTTCCGCACTTGGCGCTTCTCCGGTAAGGAGTACCAACCCGTTATATACGGTCACATTCACATGAGCATTCGCTAGCGCTGGATCAGCTTTTATAATGTTGACGCCAATAAAGGTTTCCATCTTACTGTCATCGAAATCCGTGCCGATACTTTTACCGGTTGGATCTGGTCGGATAGGCTCGTCGGTCACCGTATTAACGAAAGCGGTACATCCAGATAACATAATAAGAAGAGTTAGAACTGCGACCAAGTGATGCATTTATGAACCTCCAAAAATTCTATTTTCAATCAACGCGCCAAGGCATTGTATTGTTTGAAATTGAGCTTGAGCCACCAACTGGCCGGCGAATTCCCCAGCCTCAATATTAACATCATTATAGCCGATACTGGCAGACAATTGATCATCGTTCGCTGCGGACAATAGCACTACCACCATACCTTTTCCAATGGCAGATTCTACAGCTTTAATTAGAGATGGACTATCTTCACCTGCGCTAATAACCACTAGCACATCAGAGGTCTTAGCATGAGTTTCAATCACATTAGAAAAACGATTTTGAGTGGTTGTTTCTGCACACATTTTATTCATGTTTAGCGCGGGAAAAGCGGGTCGCTCAATTTCAAAGCCCAGTGATAGATGGTCTGTCAGTAATTGGGCCAAAAGACTACCTGATTTTTCGCCACAGCTAAAAATACTATTGCCATTAAGTAGTGCGGTGGTTATAGCCTTTGCAGAATTGGCAATAGCGTCTGAACATATATCACCAACAACCATTGTTGTTTCAATCACATTTTGGAAGTGACTAAATATTTTTTGATCCATTATTTTTGCTCACTGCCTTGCATCTATTATCGTCTTTAGTGATGTTTTGAGGCCGAATTTTGGCGCCAGTTCAGTCTGCCAAGATATTTTTGATCCAGTTTACACTATAACCAGGCGACCTATTTTTATCCGGTTTAACCGTCACTGCATCAAACCTTGCTTGGACCTGATTAGATAATTCATTAACCTGCATGTATCCGAGTGCAGCGGCTGTTAGGCGCAGACACTTTTTTTTAGTAATCGACTCTTCAGCACTACCAAAGGTAGCAGATTGACGAAATCGTACTTCAACAAACACTAAATGATCCCCATCATTCATAACGAGATCAATCTCGCCCCTGCGAGTACTAAAGTTGCGTGTTAGAAGCACAAGTCCTTTCTCTACTAAATACTCTAAGGCTATTTGTTCGGCTTCGGCGCCCTTGAGCGACGATAGTGTAGTTTTTCCTAGATCGCTAGTAACATTATTGTATCCTGGCATATTTATACCCATTCCTTTGAGTAAATTCATTAGGGAGTGACCTCGGTTACTTTTCCCTGTTGAAACTGTCCCCACCGGCCCGTCCGCGTTATAACTCCTCGGCTTAATGACAGAATCCCCATCGATCCAAAAATAGGGGGTTGCTCTACTGAACCCAAATTATCGAGGTTCCGATGGACTAAAAATGCGTCGTACCCGAGCGCATAAAGTTGTCTGTAGGCAGTGTGCATTGCCTCATCGGACACCAATTCATTGGGTAGCTGCCCCGGCAGAGTCCACGGCATAGCAGTAAACTGAATTCCAGATAGGTCCCGGTCAAGACCAGCTTGCTCAACACCATTGTAGATTTTTGAAATAGAGTAAACAGGTAAGTCAGCCGCATACAAAAATTCCAGCGCCGGTTTGATTTGCCTAGCATTTAACGGGTACCCTAAGACCACAACGAAGTCGATATCCTGGCGGCGTCTGGGAGTGTAAATTAGGCTACTATTAACAAAGCGCTTAAGTTGAGCGCCGCGCTCTTCACTCTGATCAATCTGCAATGATGGTTTAAGAAATTGGGTGAAATCCTTCACTGTAGTGGAATAGCTAACCTGACCTAAGAGTCGACCGCCTTTTTGCTTCCAATAAGCATCAAAAGAACTTGTTGCCTGAACTCCCCAATTATTGTCTGGTGCTATCACTAGAGCATTGCGATGACCTTTTCGCCATGCCAGATCAGCGATTTGAATCATCTCATCCTCCGGCGAATTGCCAAACTGAACGAGGTTTGCTGGTTGCTGAGTCTCAGTGCGATCTAGCCGATTTAAGCTAATGGTTGGAACCGGCATTAGCTGCAGTCGCATGAGGCTTTCAGCCTCTGATTCCCTCAAGCCTCCTATCACCATATCGGCTCCTTCGGCGATAGCGTTTTCATAGGCTTGCTGCATCGTTTGATTCGATGTGTCGTGGAGCCTTAGATTGGGAGGTTCCGTGTTACTTTGTTCAAACAGTTGGTAATAGGCAGCCATAAAACCATCGAGAAATGTTTGACTGGGAATTCTGTAATCATCTTGAAGTGGTAACAAAAGAGCTACCTGCGATGAGGGGGTTACATTCTTGCGATTTTGATCGAACCACGATGGTGGTGTTCGAGCTGCGGGATGAGCAAAATTAGTAATCTTCCACTGATTAAACTGGTTTAGCTGACCCGTGTAATTATTTTGGAAAAGACGCATGTCCGCAGCTAAGTTGCACCAGAGTCCGAGCACAGATTCAGATCCAGCAAAACATCGTTGTAAAAAATTATAAGGCTGCGCAGATAGTTGTCGCCAAATCTTGTTGTGTACATTAATCACATCATTTTTTTTGTTCAGTAGTTGAGCTAACTCTATGGAGGCCGCAAGGCTTGATTCTATATTGCCAATGTCGGCATTAATATCTGATTCAAGGCTTAACACGTGCAGCTTAGTTTGCCCTCTAAATGTCGATTTAAGTGCAATAAAGCGGGGAGTTTCCAATTTTAGCAATGCATCAGCTGGAGAGTTAGACTGTATATTTAGCTCAATGCCGAGTAGGGTGTAGTCGATAAAGTCGACATTTGTTAGTTCATCAGTGTTTATTAGCGCCAGAGATTCAGAGCTTCTCTTCTGATCACCACTTTGAGCAAACATAATCCCTGCTTGTAGCATAACTTCGCTGGGTACTTCGCCTGATTGCGCCCCTGCAAATAGGGCCTCAGCTCGCTCATAAAGAGAAGCATCTTCGGTGGCAGCGATAAAAGCAACGGTTACTCTGCCACTCTGTGTCGTTGCAGTTGGCGTACAACCGGTAATAAAGGCTAAGATACAACCTAAACCAACAATCTGTAGAAGAAACTTTTTATTCATGAATTCAAATCAATCCGGTACGTTGTATGTTGTTGCCACACCCATTGGTAATCTAGGGGATATGGTACCTCGCGCGGTCACCACTCTCCAGTCTGTCAGTCTAATTGCTTGTGAAGATACACGTCACAGCAAAAGATTGCTCGATCATTTTCGGATCACAACGGCCAGTGTTGCTTACCACGATCATAGTGATAAGCGCAGCACCGACAAAATACTTAAAAGGCTAGCCGCTGGGGATGATATTGCCCTAATTTCCGATGCGGGTACACCGTTGATCTCTGACCCGGGTTACAGGCTAGTGCATGAAGCGCGTTTAAATGGATTCTCGGTGGTACCTATTCCTGGGGCAAGCGCGGTAATAGCCGCTTTAAGTGTATCTGGGCTAGCGACTGATAAATTTCGATTTATTGGTTTTCTACCCTCCAAATCAAGTCAGCGTAGAACCGCTATTGAAGCATTAAAAGCCGTGACAGAAACTATAGTGTGTTATGAAGCGCCACACCGTATAGCCAACACCATTGCAGATTTTAGCGATATTTTTGGACCTCAGCGTCTAGCTTTCATGGCACGTGAAATTACTAAGACTTTCGAAACTTACTTATATGGAAATCTCACTGATTTATTAAAGCAGGTGACGGAAGACAGCAATCAGCAACGAGGAGAGATCGTGTTGGCTGTTGCTGGTCAAGAAAAAATCGTCGAAACCACCGCAGCCGATTCGGAGAAGCTATTAGCACTGTTGATGAAAGAACTGCCTTTGACTAAGGCCGCATCTATCGCCGCCAAGATTACTGGCGGCGACAAGAAGCAGCTTTATCAGCTGGCACTAGCACTACAAAAAAAATAGCAGCTTAGGGACTGTCTAGCGTCCGGCATGGATGTCAGAGACGGTTAACGCAGTCATGTTGAAAATACCCCGCGACGATACCGAAGGAATCACAATATGCGCGGGCTTTCTTAATCCGGTGATAAAGGGCCCGATTAATAAGGCGTCAGTGAGTGAACGGATAAGCCCCATGGCAATATTAGCCGAGTCTAAGTTAGGCATTACTAACAGATTGGCGCGGCCTTGTAGATTGGCTTGGGCATAAACGGTATTCCTGAGCATAGGATTCAGAGCACTTAATACATGCATCTCGCCATCCAGCTGTAAATTTGGGTATTTGTTGCGCAATAATTCTGATGCCTCACGAACTTTTTTCGCTGATGCAGTGTTAGAGGTGCCAAAATTAGAATGTGACAATAGGGCCACCTTAGGTTCAACTCCGAAGCGAGCCACAAGATCGATACTTGCTTCTGTTATCTTAACCAATTCCTCTGCCGTTGGATCGATGTTCATCATGGTGTCAGCTAAAAATAGAGGGCCGTCGGGCATTAGCAAGACGGCTGCAGAAGACACCAGTTGGTCTTTATCCCCTGAACCGAGTAAATGCATAATTTCTCTAAGATGGAAATCAAATCGACCGACTTTTCCACAAATAAGACCATCAGCATCGTTGTTAGCGACCATGACTGCGGCAATAGCAGTGTTGTCGTCACGCATAATTTTGCGTGCTGCAGCGACAGAAACACCTTGGCGTCCCACCATCTGGTGATAGAGATTGGTGTATTCTTCATATTTTTCGTTATCATCTGGATTGACTATATCCACCTCTTTATCGAGGTCGATACGCAAGCCAAGACGATCAATTTTTATTTCGATCTTGTGGCGCGCGCCGATTAAAATGGGCCGAGCTATTTTTTCGTCAATAACCGCTTGCACGGCAAGCAACACATCGTCATTTTCGCCTTCAGCATAGACGATTTTGGCAGGTGCTTTTTTAGCCACTTCAATAATTGGTTGCATGAACAAACCGGCTTGATTGACAAACTCATGTAAGGTTTGGCGGTACGCCTCAAGATCTTCTATTGGTCGTGTAGCTACACCGCTAGCCATTGCAGCCTTGACTACAGCCATGGGAACAACTTCGATCAAACGCGGATCGAAGGCTTTTGGAATAAGATATTCAGGGCCAAATTTAAGTTTTTCATCGGCATAGGCAGCTGCAACAACATCTGAGGTTTCCATGGTTGCAAGATCAGCAATAGCTATTACCGCAGCCATCTTCATTTCTTCGTTAATAGTTGAAGCACCGCAGTCCAATGCACCGCGGAATATGAACGGAAAGCAGAGTACGTTATTTACTTGGTTAGGATAGTCAGAGCGACCGGTTGCCAGTATGGCGTCGGGGCGGGCGGCTATTGCATCTTCAGGCATAATTTCGGGAATGGGATTAGACATGGCCAAAATAATCGGCTTTTCGCCCATTTTTTTTAGGAGGTCACCGTTTAGTACGCCTGGCCCAGAAAGACCCATAAACAGATCAGCACCATCAATGGCATCTTCTATGGTGCGATCGTTAGTTTCAATCGCATAGGCCTCTTTCCATGGATTCATCCCCTCTTTGCGTCCTTTGTAAATAACGCCAGTACGGTCAATCATCCGGACATTCTTCTTTTGCAAGCCCATGCTTATTAACAGATCAACGCAGGCAATACTGGCAGCTCCAGCCCCTGATACGACAAGTTTTACGTCTTCAAATTTCTTTTCGACAATTTTCAGTCCATTATAAATAGCTGCCGCTGCAACAATAGCCGTGCCATGTTGGTCATCATGGAAAACGGGGATCTTCATCCTCTTGCGAAGTTTCTCTTCCACCATAAAACATTCTGGTGCCTTTATATCTTCCAGATTAATACCGCCAAAGGTCGGCTCTAAAGAGGCAATGATATCGACCAACTTATCGACATCCGTCTCGTCTATTTCGATATCGAAAACGTCAATATTGGCGAATTTTTTAAATAGTACCGCCTTCCCTTCCATCACTGGTTTGGATGCAAGTGGACCAATATTACCCAGACCTAAAACGGCGGTGCCATTGGTAATAACACCGACCAAATTACCTCTTGATGTCACCGAGGCGACCGCTGTAGGGTTCTCTTGGATTAACTCACAAGCATAGGCCACTCCGGGGGAGTAGGCTAGTGAAAGGTCTCTCTTATTGGCCAGAGGCTTGGTGGGCCTAATTTCCAATTTCCCTGGCAATGGGTGCGTGTGATATTTAAGCGCGCTCTCTTTGAAGGAGTCGGTCATGAATTTATCCTGTTGTGGGGCGAGCGCGCCATTTATATCTAGCGACTCAAATTTTAGATCGGCATTTTAACGCTGATGGACCTTAAATAGCTAACTTGATGATAGATAGACTTGTAATCGAGACTATTTAGGAAAAGAATAGACATCGCTGTTTTATTGTTAGTCGACTCAGGCGATAATTAGCTACGCGTTCTTTCTTCTGATTGAACATTAAACACAGACTTACAGCATTATTACCGAAGAACTTATGACTATACAAAATACCTTTCCTTATATTTCAGCGCCGGTTGTTATAACCCAAGATATGTGCGATCAAAATGGTCACATGAATGTGCTCTATTACTCCCAAGTTTTTGGTCAGGCAATAGAGGACTTTTATAGCGAGGAGTTGGGGTTTTCAAAAGCCTATTTTGATTCAGGGTTTTCTTCTTTCACTCTGGAAGATAACATCAAATACATCAAAGAGTGTTTTTTTGGTGAGTCAGTTTTTATCCGGTATCGATTGCACAAAGTAAATAAAAAACTTATTCACCTGGTTGCTGTTATGGTTAATGAACAGGATCAGTTGTGCGCAATCTATGAAACGGTGCTGGGGCACATTGATATGACGTTAAGAAAAACGTCTGAAATGAAAGAGTCCTTTTTTGATAACTTATCTGGAAGAGTAAAAGAACATACCCAGTTCGATATCGATATTTCTTTAAGGCTTAATATCAAAAGTCTGTAACCAAAATGTATTAGGGGCATTTAATGTTTTGTCCCGCGTCAACAGGGCTGTACCATTGTTGATCAATCTAATAATGAAAATGGAGAGCCATTGTGGAAGAATTTGTAAATTACCTAAACAGTATTATCTGGAGTCCACTACTGATCTATTTGTGTCTCGGCACTGGTTTGTATTTTTCAATTCGCACACGATTTCTTCAAGTTCGACACTTCCGTCATATGATAAAGCTGATGTTTCAGGGTAAAAGTTCTGAGTCTGGCGTGTCTTCGTTCCAAGCCCTAGCAATCTCGCTTTCCGGCCGGGTTGGCACCGGCAACATTGCTGGGGTGGCCACCGCCATAGCCATGGGCGGTCCTGGCGCGGTGTTCTGGATGTGGTTAGTTGCTTTTCTTGGCGCATCCACTGCCTACGTAGAAGCTACACTGGCGCAAATCTATAAAGAGAAGGATGAAAGCGGTATGTACCGTGGCGGTCCAGCGTACTATATTGAAAAAGCCATGGGTCAAAAATGGTATGCCTGGTTATTTGCAGTCTGCACAATTATTGCCGTTGGGTTTTGTCTGCCAGGTATTCAAGCCAACAGCATCGTTGCTGCGGCGGAAAATGCATGGGGTGTTTCGCCCGTGGTCGGCTCCTCAATCATCGCTATCGGTGTTGCGGCTATTGTCTTCGGCGGCGTTCGCCGGATCGCTCGCTTTACCCAAGTCGTGGTGCCGGTGATGGCCATAGGTTATATCCTCATTGCATTGGTGGTAATGGCGGCCAATATTGAAAAAATTCCAGCGATGTTTAGCCTTATTATTAATAGCGCATTTGGCTTTGATGCCGGCTATGGCGCGATTATTGGCATGGCGATCCAGTGGGGTGTTAAACGCGGCATTTACTCTAATGAAGCTGGGCAAGGTACAGCGCCTCACGCAGCGGCGGCCGCTGAAGTTTCTCATCCAGCTAAGCAGGGCTTGGTACAAGCTTTCTCAGTTTATATCGACACTTTGTTTGTCTGCACTGCCACCGCCTTTATGATTTTGCTTACCGGTCTTTACAACGTGCAAGGCCCTGATGGGGTGATGCTTTACACAGGTCTAGCCGGTGTTGAGGCGGGTCCTATCTACGTGCAAAGTGCCTTTGAGACCATATTGCCCGGACTTGGTGCTAGTATATTGGCAGTTTCGTTATTCTTTTTTGCATTCACTACCATTCTGGCCTACTACTACATTGCTGAGACTAATGTGACTTACATCAATCGCTCTGCGCACCGCCCCTGGTTGATGATATTCCTGAAATGGCTGGTACTCACCTCGGTCATGTACGGTGGTATTAAATCGGCCGATTTGGCCTGGGCGCTAGGAGACGTTGGCGTTGGCGCCATGGCCTGGTTGAATATTGTGGCTATTTTGATTTTACAGCGGCCCGCATTATTGGCCCTAAAAGACTACGAAGCGCAACTTAAAGAAGGTCTTGACCCAGTATTTAATGCCGAGGCTGTGGGCATCGAGAAGGCTGATTTTTGGATTAAAAAGAAGGCTGAATAGATATCCAGTTTTACAATAAAAAGACTGCCATAGGGGGGTCTTTTTTGATTTGGTGCGACGGATATGGCTGGTTGTAATATTACTTATTGCAGTAGTTCAGACAGAGCTTTAAACTTTTAACGGCCAACCACCCAATTCTTTCCAGCGATTAACAATACTGCAGAACAACTCTGCAGTTTTAACAGTGTCGTAGAGTGCGCTGTGAGCATCACGGTTATTAAAATCGATACCCGCCGCTTGACAGGCTTTAGCTAAAACCGTTTGGCCGTAGGCAAGCCCAGCTAGACCAGAGGTGTCAAAGCAAGAAAACGGATGAAATGGGTTGCGCTTAATACGGCAACGATCAACCGCAGCATTGACAAAACCAAGATCAAAGTGGGCGTTATGCGCGACCATGACGGCGCGGGTGCAGCCAGTAATAGAGACCTCTCTGCGAATTGGTTGAAAAATTTCTCGCAGAGCTTCACCTTCTTCTTCAGCCTCACGCTCGGGGTCGTAGAGATCAATCCCGGTAAATTCTAGCGCAGATTCTTCGACGATGGACCCGGGAAAGGGTTCGATATTTTTACTGTAGCTTTCTTTAATTTGTAAATTACCCTGACCGTCCATTTCTAAAATAACAGCCGCTATTTCCAGCAAGGCATTACTGTGCGAATCAAAACCGCCGGTTTCAACGTCAACTACTACGGGTAAAAAGCCACGAAAGCGTTTTGCCATAAATGTGTCAGAGTTTTCTTCTAAGATTTGCATTATTCGACTAGTTTCCAATTTAAAGTTGTTCCAGCAGCCAAAGGAATTAGATGAGTATCTCCGAAAGACAGACTGTCAGGGATCTGCCATGACTCTTTTTTCAGCACAATAGTCGCTGAGTTACGGGGTAGACCATAAAAATCAGGGCCATTGGTGCTGGCAAAGGCTTCTAGCTTGTCCAAGGCGCAGGCTTGGTCGAATACTTCGGCGTATAGCTCGATCGCGCCATGATGGCTGAAACAGCCGGCGCAGCCACAGGCGCTCTCTTTTTCACCTTGCGCATGGGGTGCAGAGTCAGTGCCTAAGAAAAACTTATGACTACCGCTAGTAGCCGCTCTAATGAGTGCCTGCTGATGAATATCTCGCTTTAAGATTGGCAAGCAAAAAAGGTGGGGGCGAATACCACCAACCAGCATGTGGTTGCGGTTATACAGTAAATGCTGAGGTGTAATTGAGGCGGCGATATTGTCGCTAGCCTCGAGCACAAAATCGACCCCCTGTTCTGTCGTTATATGCTCTAAAACTATTCTAAGGTCTGGAAATTTTTCGGCCATACCACGCAGATGCCGGTCAATAAAAACGGCTTCTCGATCGAAGATGTCGATATCTGCGGATGTCACTTCACCGTGCAATTGCAACACCATGTCCACGTCCTGCATGGCTTCAAAAACAGGATGCATTTTATCTAAATCGGTAACACCAGAGGCCGAGTTAGTGGTGGCTCCTGCGGGGTAATATTTACAGCCATGAATAAAACCGCAGTCTTTGGCCGCGCGAATTTCATCGGTGGTTGTATTATCCGTCAGATAGAGGACCATGAGAGGCTCCCAGGTCGAACCTTCGGGACGTTGTGCCATAATCCGCTCACGGTAGGCGGCAGCATCAGTAACATGTGTTACTGGGGGCGTCAAATTCGGCATGATAATACCACGACCAAAACCTCGTGCAGCGGCAGGTACGGTGGTTTCAAGAGCCTGATTATCACGAAGATGCAGATGCCAGTCGTCAGGTAGGATGAGAGATAATTTATCCATAAAAGAGGGTTCCACTGTTATGGTGTGAATGCTACCGCAAACAGAGACTGCATAATAGTTTTTGTGGCAAAGAACGTCTTACTGAATCAAAATAAGGCGAATTTGAGTTCTACCCTGGGGAATTTCTATGCGTATCATCTTGCTAGCCAACAGAGACTTACCCAGTCATCTAGCGCTTAGTCATTTAGTTCGGCAACTTGGCGGCCACGAATTATCAATCTTTATCTCTGAAAAAGTGGGCTCAGATTATCGATTACCTTCTCCTTTGATGGCTTTGCAGAGTTTTGAACTTGGGTTATTACAAGACGGACGGGCAAGCTTTGAGCAGTTAGCTAAGACAGCGGGGTGTTCATTACAGGGTTTTGTTGATATCGACAATAAGGTCAATGGTAAGGCGGGTATTGAGCGTATTAAAGTCAGTCAACCAGATTTAATTATCTCAGTGCGATTTGGCCTGATTATAGGGCAAGGCATTATTAATATTCCCCGGTATGGTGTGATCAATTTACATTCAGGTGTATTACCTAACTATCGTGGGGTGATGGCAACGTTCAGGGCTATGCTCAATGGTGATGCCGATATAGGTTCGACCCTCCACTTTATTCAGGACTCAGGCATTGACACAGGAGATATTATTTCTGTGGAGACCATTCCCCTAGAGAGCCAGTCATCCTACTTATTTAATGTTCTATCACTCTACGGCGGCGGCGTTAAACAAATTGTGAGTGCAGTTAGATCTTATTCAGACTCTACCACGCTGCGATCTTATCCACAGCAGGGCACCCCTGGTTATTTCACTTTCCCCTCGCTGACTGAGCTAAACCGTTTTTCCGACCAAGGCCATAAACTGTTCGACCCTCAAGAACGAGCTAAGATTAATCGGCTATATACTTAAAGTTAGACAAACAGTGAATCCCTCACCCGCTTCATGTAAAATTCGCGGCTAATTCACAAGTTAAGGGTTTATGCAGTGTCATCAATTAATAAAGTTGTTCTCGCTTATTCAGGAGGGTTAGATACCTCGGTTATCGTTAAGTGGCTTCAAGAAGAGTATCAATGTGAGGTGGTTACCTTTACCGCTGATATTGGTCAAGGTGAAGAAGTTGAACCTGCTCGGGCAAAGGCCGAGGCTCTCGGGGTTAAGGAAATTTATATTGATGATCTCCGCGAAGAATATGCTCGCGACTTTGTATTTCCGATGTTTAGAGCCAATGCTATCTACGAAGGTGAGTACTTGCTGGGGACCTCCATTGCCCGGCCATTGATAGCCAAGAGATTGATTGAAATTGCTAATCAAACCGGCGCCGAAGCTATTGCGCATGGTGCAACGGGTAAGGGTAATGATCAGGTGCGTTTCGAGTTGGGCGCTTATGCGCTTAAGCCAGGTATCACTGTTATTGCACCTTGGCGCGAATGGGATCTTAATTCCCGCGACAAGTTAATGGAATACTGTGAGACCCACAACATTCCAGTGGAAATGAAGCGTGGTAAAAAGTCACCTTTTTCTATGGACGCGAACTTACTACATATTTCTTATGAAGGTGGTAATCTCGAAGATCCTTGGTCTGAGGCCGAAGATGATATGTGGCGCTGGACCGTTTCTCCTGAGCAGGCACCCGATGCACCAACTTACATGACCATTACCTATGAAAAAGGTGACATTGTCGCGATTGACGACATCGCCATGTCGCCAGCCACTGTCATTGAGCACCTTAATGCTGTTGCTGGGGCAAACGGTATCGGGCGTTTAGATATTGTTGAGAATCGCTATGTGGGGATGAAATCTCGTGGTTGCTACGAAACGCCGGCTGGCACGGTGATGATGAAGGCTCACCGAGCCATCGAGTCATTGACGCTGGATCGTGAAGTAGCGCATCTCAAAGATGAGCTAATGCCTCGTTATGCAAAACTTATTTATAACGGTTATTGGTGGGCTCCAGAGCGAGTAATGTTGCAGACAGCGATCGACCAAAGTCAGGATGTGGTTAACGGTGAGGTACGCATTAAACTTTATAAGGGTAATGTCAGCGTGGTGGGCAGACAGTCTAAAGATAGTTTATTTGATGCTAATATAGCGACCTTTGACGATGACGGTGGAGCGTACAACCAAGCAGATGCGGAAGGCTTTATTAAACTTAATGCCCTGCGCCTGCGCATTGCCGCGAACGCTGGGCGAAAAATCTAACTATTTTGAAGGTGAACATCCATCTGAGGAAATGTAATTTCCAATCCATTCCATGAGTGGCTAAGCTGCTGTAAATCACGGTCAAGTAATTAGCGGTTACTTGACCGAGACACTCGATCAGACCCCCTGCTGTCCAAACTGAAAGAGTACACTCGATCCCAGAATTAGCTAATTCTCTAAGCAGTACCTTGGGCATAAAGGTGGGTTGATACGAGGTTAAATAAATCATCAAAAGTCTATTTTAGGTTATGCTATCTCCAATATATTTTCATTAAAGTAATAGCTCTATGACCGTAACCCTAGGCGACATTAAACAGGCCCACCAGCGCATACAGCCTTATATTCACTGTACACCGATACTGCAGAGCACACAGCTGAATAAACTGTTCACTTGCGAGTTATTTTTTAAAGCCGACAATATGCAAAAAGTGGGCGCCTTTAAGGCTCGTGGTGCCTGCAATGCAGTGTTCTCTATGACCAAAGAGGTCCTCGCTAATGGGGTTATAACTCATTCTTCAGGTAACCATGGCGCAGCCTTGGCTTGGGCGGCGGCAATGCGTAACATACCTTGCACGGTGGTAATGCCAGAAAATGCTCCCCAAGCGAAAAAGGATGCAGTGCTTAGCTATGGCGCTATCGTGGTGTACTGCGAACCAACGATGCTCGCGCGAGAAGGGACGGTGGCCCGTTTAATAGAGCAGCAGGGAGCCCGCTTAGTACACCCTTACGACGATGACCTAATTATTGCCGGGCAGGGCACAGCGACACTAGAAACTTTGGCGCAGCTGGATAAGCCCGCCGATATATTAATGGCTCCAGTGGGTGGTGGTGGACTATTGGGAGGCTCGGCCATTGTTGTTAAGCAATCGTCTCATGCAGGCATTACTCAGGTGATCGGCGCTGAACCAGAGACTGCCAATGATGCTTGGTTAGGATTCCGATCAGGTACCAGATTGACCGAATTTGTTCCCAACACCATCGCCGACGGATTGCGTGGCACGGTGGGGGTGCGCAATTTTGAGATTATCACTCAATATGTGGACGATATTTTACTGTCATCAGAAGCGCGTATCGTAGAAGCTATGAAACTTATTTGGACCAGATTAAAGGTCGTCGTAGAGCCCTCGGCGGCCGTTCCTTTGGCAGCCATTATGGATCAGCCAGAGCAGTTTAAGGGAAAGAGAGTGGCGATTATTTTGAGTGGCGGCAACCTCGACCTAGACGCCTTGCCCTGGTGATCTTTAATTCATTGCTCAGACGAAAATTGTACCTATGACTTACCGATACTTTATCTGCGATGTATTTACCAACCAACGATTCAGCGGTAATCCTCTAGCAGTGCTGCCTGAAGCTGAAGGATTAACAGACCTTCAAATGCAGCAGATCGCTCGGGAGTTCAACTTTTCGGAGACAACGTTTGTTTTTCCTCCGCAGCTCGGTCAGACCCGCAGAGTCCGTATTTTTACTCCAGCACGCGAGATTCCTTTTGCTGGCCACCCCAATATTGGAACAGCTTTTGCTTTGGCCCAAGAGGGAGCCTTTGGCTGTATCGATGGTGGCCTTAACGTTGTATTCGAAGAGGCTGCAGGATTGGTGCCGATTAGTATTAACCTTGATCAGCAGGGTAACATCAGTTGCGAATTGAATGCACCAGAGCCCTTAAGACTGGGTCAGGTTGTGTCTCCCGCTTTTATAGCAACTATTTTAAACCTAGATGAGTCCGATATCCGTATCAGTACACATGCGCCGCAAGAGGCCTCGGTTGGGTTGGAGTTTTTATTTGTCGAATTAGATACCCATGCCGCCTTGCAACGGGCTAGCATAAATTTGGAGCAACTGAGGACCTTAGCTGATCAGGGTTTATCACCCCATATTCATCTGTACGTGATGAGTGACGGTGAATTTGACATCAAGACGCGTATGTTTGCTCCTTTGGATGGTGTGCCTGAAGACCCGGCTACTGGGAGTGCAAACTGCGCGTTGGTTGCCCTGCTGACTCATTATGACTCGGCTGGCGACGGAGATTTTCGATGGCGCATTTCTCAGGGTGTTGAGATGGGTCGCCCCAGTGTCCTCCATGGACGTACTGAAAAAAGGAATGGCGCGGTCACCGGAGTTTGGATGGCAGGCAATAGTGTATTGGTCAGTGCGGGGCAGATAGAGCCATAAGCCTTATCCATTAGTTGAATTTTAAAGCTTCACTCCGTATTATCCTGCTGAAAAGAGAGAGATTATATTATACAGCTAGAACGCAGAATCAAAAGCCAACCCTGTTAGGGTTATTTACGATTAAGTTTTACAAGGAGTTAGTATGTTTAGTCACATTATGGTCGGTGCAAACAATATTGAAGAGTCAAAAAAATTCTATGATGCCATTCTCGGAGAGCTAGGTATTAAGCCTGGCATGATAGACCCCAAGGGCCGTTGCTTTTATTTTACTGAATCGGGTATTTTCGGCTTGAGCGTGCCGATTAACGGTGAACCAGCCTGTCATGGTAATGGTAGTACTATTGGTTTTAATGTCACCGATACTGCCCAGGGCGATGCATGGCATGCTGCAGGCGTTGCCAATGGAGGTACTACCTGTGAAGATACTCCCGGTGTGCGAGCTGGCGGTGATATGGGCGATATGTATTTAGCCTATCTGCGCGATCCTGCAGGCAATAAGATCTGTGCGCTTTTGCGTATGGTCTAAGGGTTAACTAACTAATATAGTAAGGCAGCAAGAAAAATCATCTTGGTCGGTTCTGTTCTTGGCACCGACCAACTGTGATAATCCAACCCAAAGAGCAGTTAAAAGTCACTATGAGTAAAGCCAGTCAGCCACGTTTCCATCTCGCTTTTCCTGTTACCGACCTTGAACAGGCGCGGAGCTTTTACTGTGACCTTATAGGCTGTTCCACCGGCCGTGAGTCAGACCGCTGGATTGACTTTGATTTCTTCGGTCACCAACTGGTCGCCCATTTAGTGGATCCAGCAGATCACCCCTCCGCTGCGACTAATGCCGTAGACGGACACGCGGTGCCAGCATCTCATTTTGGGGTGATTTTAGATTGGTCCCAGCATGAAATATTTGTCGCTAGACTGGAAGCCGCAGAAATTGAATTTGTGATCAAGCCCTACCTGCGCTTTGAAGGGCGGAAAGGCGAGCAAGTGACACTCTTTGTTCGTGATCCCAGCGACAACTATTTAGAGTTCAAAGCCTTTCGAGACATCGATATGTTATTTGATAAAGATATCGAAACTTATTAACTAATATGTCCCGTAGTTCGCACTCTCTTTGCCCCTTTGACAGGTTTGTCTTGAGACTTTCCGGCGCGAGCTTTTAGCCTGTTATCAATAATATTTTTGAGCGCAATTAATAGACCCGTGACTAAGAATGCACCGGGCGGCAGGACGATGATTAAAAAACTGTAGTTTGGGCCAAAGGGCTGGATAATCCAGTTCATGGCACTCGGCCCGAACAATAGGTGCATGTCGACAAATAAAGTCCCTTGACCAAATAGTTCTCTAACGGCGCCTAGTGCCACTAATACCAACAAAAAGCCCATTCCCATCATCAAACCGTCGAGAGCAGCAAGGCCCAGATTATTTTTGCTGGCGAAGGCTTCTGCGCGGCCTAAAATGGCGCAATTGGTCACAATGAGCGGTACGAAAATACCTAATATTTGAAACAGATCATAGGTGTAGGCTTTCATTAGTAATTCAGCGCAGGTAACAAAGGAGGCAATAATAATCACAAATACGGGCAGTCGAACGGCGTCGTTGACGTGATTACGTATTATAGACACTATGCTATTGGAGCCAATTAGCACCATCATCGTGGCCAAGCCTAAGCCCAGAGCGTTAGCTACCGTCGAACTGACCGCTAACAGAGGACAGAGCCCCAATAACTGAACTAGCGCTGGGTTGTTGTGCCATAAACCATTTTTTGTGACTTCACTTGCGTTTACTTCGCTCATTTTTTGACCTGCCCACTATTATCTGCGTCTTTTGCTTGGGTAAATAGTCTTTCACTGTCTTGGCTAAAATAAACGAGTGTAGCTACAACCTGATTGATAACTGCTCTGGGTGTAATCGTAGCGCCGGTAAATTGATCAAATTGGCCACCGTCTTTTTTGACAGCCCACTCAGAAGACGCCATATTTGATAGAGACTTACCGTTAAAGTCGAGAATCCAGCTGTTCTTTTTGAGGTCAATTTTATCGCCCAAGCCCGGTGTTTCTTTGTGCTGTACAACACGCACTCCAGCAATGCTGCCCTCACTGTTAACGCCAATAATCATGGCTATATCGCCACTGTAACCCTCGGGAGTCACGGTGGGGATGATCGCGGCTATGGGTTGACCGTTGTAGCGGGCGATATGAACATTACCGCCTTTATTAAGCCCGAGAACTGACCAAAAGGCCTCTGGGACTGGTTGAGTATCTAATAGTAGGTCGTTGTTGTGGCGCTCTGGTGGGACGATTTCTAGCAGCGCCCGTTGGGCTGCCATGCGTTCGGCATAGTCGATCTTATCGCGAGTGAGGCTGTCTACCGATGACAATACTAGTGCGGTCGCTAAAGCGAAGAGCGCCAAGGCAATACTATTGGAAAAAATCGACTTAATGATCATTCTTCCTCCTGCTTTTCAGTCGCCTTGCGCCGGTCAGTATGACCATAGGTACGTGGCAATGTGTAGTTATCGATAAAGGGCGCGGCAAAGTTAGCGAGTAGTACCGCGAAAGCCATGGCATCGGGGTAATTACCCCAAGCGCGAATAACATAAACTAACAATCCAATCAGCGCACCGTAGATAAGTCGACCGCGATTACTGACGGCTGAGGAAACGGGGTCGGTCAGGATAAAGAATGCGCCCATCATCGATGCGCCGCTAAACAGATGCATAATCGGCGAGCCGGGACTTTCCGAGCTGCCACCATCCCAAAATAAGATCGACATTAATGCTAGGGTACCCAGCATCGCAAGGGGACCATGCCAGGTGAAAATACCTGTTTTAAGTAAGATTAGACCACCGATTAAAAATCCAACATTGACCCATTCCCAGCCAACACCGGCAAAGCTTGCTTGGCTGAATAAGGCTTCATTCTGATAAATTTGGTCGACGACCAGCCCACTACTGTGTTTGAAAATGTCGAGCGGTGTTGCGCCAGTGACGCCATCAACTGGGGTGTTGCCTGCAAAAACGACACTAATTGATTCCCATAACCCCGGGTGGTTGACGCCGTCTGGCAACAGAGATAGGGGCGTAATCCAGGTGGTCATCTCAATAGGAAAACTAATAAGTAATACTACGTAGCCAACCATGGCTGGATTGAATGGATTGTAGCCGAGCCCACCATAGAGTTGCTTGGCTATCACAATGGAAAATAGAGACCCCACCACCACAACCCACCAAGGCACTAGCGGCGGTAGGGCTAAGGCAAGCAGAACTGCGGTGACAACGGCGCTGTAATCTTTGAGATAAAATGCAATAGGCCTATTTCTGAAAACAAGTATCGCTGTTTCGGCAGTTAACGAGGTCACTACGGCGACGATCAAGTTAATAAAGCTGCCCCAGCCAAATTGATAACTCAGAGCCAAAAATCCCGGTACGGTAGATAGCAGCACGAGCTGCATGATCCAGCCAGTGTTTTGAGGGTTGTGTCCGTGGGGTGAGCTTATTTGTTTAAAGGCCATTAGTCAGATAGCTCCTTAAGTCGATTTTGTGTCTGATCGACCTTTTGTCTTGCGCTTTCTAGACTGGCGCTGCATATGGCTTGCTGCTCTGTAGTGCCATGTGCAGTGGCCTCTGTAAGTCTATTTTCGGCCTCTTCCAGTCTGGACTCTGCCGCCAACAAAGCGCGTTCGAACTTGGCTTTTTGTTGCTCGGGGGTTGATTGTTTAGTCATGGCTCGCTGCTGCGCGGCGGCGATAATATCTGCTGCGGAAGATCCGGACTGCGCGCTGCTATTGGTTGCTCGGGCTTGTTCGGTCGCCAGTCGTCGCGCTTCGCGCTTAACTTGGCGTTGCTCATCAGCTTGCTCTAGACGTAATTTTCGAAATTCAAAACGCTGTCTCGCGTTGTCGGAGTCGATTTTGTCGATATTGGCCTTACGAATTTCGCCTTTACTACTTCTGTAGTGCTGTACCAATGGAATGTTACTTGGACAGACGTAGGAGCAGGCACCGCATTCGATACAGTCGAACAGATTATGTGCCTCCAGGCGTTCTTGGTCCTTAGCCTGTGCGTACCAGAACAGTTGCTGGGGTAGCAGAGACGCCGGACAGGCTTCGGCACATAGGCCGCAACGTATGCAGGCTTGAGCAGGCAGATCAGATGGGATCTCAGAATAACTGGGGGCCAGTATGCAGTTGGTTGTTTTGACCACAGGAACCTCAGTAGAGGTTAAGCTAAAGCCCATCATCGGACCGCCCATAATCAGGCGGCTGCAGTTTCTTTCGTCAAACTCATTGTGGGCCAGAAGATGACTTATTGGCGTACCAATGAGAACTTCATAATTACGATTAACCCCGCAGGCTTCGCCCGTGACAGTGGTGATTCGTGAAATGAGAGGTTCACCGTCAATAATGGCTCGTTTGATGGCGATGAGTGTTCCGATATTTAAACAGACCATGCCCAGGTCGGAAGGTAAACCACCACTAGGTACTTCACGGCCAGTGAGTATATAAATTAACTGTTTTTCGCCCCCAGAAGGATACTTGGCGGGAAAGGAAACCACCTCAATAGAGCGTTCTTTAATATGGGATCTCAGTACTTTAATGGCCTGAGGCTTGTTATTTTCTATACCCACTAGAACCCTGCTTGGATTGTTTAAAATATGACCGACAATCTCAATTCCCTGAATAAGGTCTTGGGTTTTTTCTTGCATAGCAGCATCGTCGGCGGTGATGTAGGGTTCACACTCTGTGGCGTTAATAATCAGAGTGTCGACCGGTTTGTCATTGGATGGACTTAGTTTAATCGCCGCTGGAAAACCTGCTCCACCCATGCCAGCGATGCCGGCCTCTGTGATCATCTGAAGTAAATTGTGGGGATCACATTGTCGGAAATCTGAAATACCAGCGTGCTCGATCCATTGGTCTTTACCGTCGCTAGCGATAGTGACGCAGAGTGCGTTCAAGCCTGAAGGGTGGGCGACTGGCCTATCATCGATAGCAATCACGGTACCTGAGCTTGATGCATGTACCGGCAAATTATTTAAATTAGACGCGTCGGTCAGTTTTTGACCCTTGAGTACAGTCTGCCCGACGGTGACACCAACTTTTGCTGGCGCGCCTATATGTTGGTGCAGGGGAATCACTAGAGTAGCAGGAAGTGGCAGGTGACCAATACTGTGAGTCATTGATTGCTGTTTGTTTTCTGGTGGATGAACGCCTCCAGGAGTCTCCCAAATGCGGCTCATGCGGCATCCTCTCGACGCGGTATTTTACTGGTCGCTATAAGGTCGATATTACTGGCTGGGCTGGGCCAGTGCCATTGCACAATGCCTTGGATGACGGGAAGCATGTCGATACAGTCCACCGGACAGGGTTCAACGCAGAGGTCGCAACCAGTACATTCGGAGACAATGACAGTGTGCATGAGTTTGGCAGCACCCAATATGGCATCTACTGGGCAGGCCTGTATGCATTTGGTACAACCAATACATTCATCTTCACGAATGTAGGCGATGGTCTTAATCTCTTCTTCTTCGCCGTGCTCTTCGTCTAATGCTGGGGCTGGCACATCAAGCAGATTAGCAATGGCGTTGATGGTAGCTTGACCTCCCGGAGGACACTTATTGATTGCATCACCATCGGCAATAGATTGCGCGTAAGGGCGACAGCCTGGGAATCCACATTGACCGCATTGAGTTTGAGGTAGCAGGTTGTCGATTTGCTCAATAATCGGGTCGCCCTTTACTTTAAATTTTTCAGCGGCGAATCCTAGTAGACCTCCAAAAACAATTCCTAGGCTCACTAGGGCAAAGAGGGCGGCAAGCATTGGCTGTTGAGCTATGGCATCAATCATTCACACTAATCCACTAAATCCCATGAACGCCAATGACATTAAACCGGCGGTAATCATGGCGATGGCAGCCCCTTCAAAAGGTTGGGGTATGTCGGCAGCGGCCAAGCGTTCACGCATAGCCGAGAATAAGACTAAAACCAGTGAAAAACCGGCACCGGCACCAAAACCATAAAGCGACGATTGCATGAAGTTGAGGTCCTTACTGGCATTTTGCAGGGCCACACCTAACACCGCGCAATTAGTGGTAATTAGAGGTAAGAAGACACCTAACACTCGGTAGAGTAATGGGCTAGTTTTTTCGATAAACATTTTGGTGAATTGAACCACTGCCGCGATCACTAAAATAAACGCAATAGTACGCAGGTAAATAAGGCCTAGAGGCATTAATACTAACTCGTTGACGATGTAACTGGCCATGGCGGTCAGAGTCAATACAAAGGTAGTGGCTGCTGACATACCGATGGCTGACTCGAGTTTTTTTGACACGCCCATAAAAGGACAGAGCCCGAGGAACTGAACGAGTACATAATTGTTGATCAGAATAGAGCTGACCAGAATGATAGCGAATTCTTGCATGTGCTTAGTATAATAGATGTGGTTGATGACTAGTATGGTGGAATCTAGTGATGCTATTCAACACCTAAAGTACATCCACCTGCTGCTTTTTTAATATTCCTGATAACATCAAGACTTGATCGCCAAATAGAGTGTGGATGTCAGTCATGAGAAAGTAAATATTAGGTGACTCTTTGACCTGGTTGGGCGCCGCTATCAGGTTCTAATAAATATATGCCCTGTTCATCTGCAGCTGCCAGAACCATGCCTTCAGACATGCCAAACCGCATTTTTCTTGGTGCTAAGTTAGCCACCATTAGGGTAAGTCTTCCCTCTAAATCTGCTGGATCGTAGGATGATTTAATACCTGAAAATACCTGGCGCATTTCACCGCCAATATCTAGATTGAGCTGGAGTAATTTATCTGCTCCTTCGACATGGTTTGCACTCACAATACGAGCCACACGCAAATCGACTTTAATAAAGTCATCAAAGCTAATTTCATCTGCTAAGGGTTCATCTACCAATCGGCCACTAATTGGTGTCGCAGTTTCCTTGGCAAGATCTTCTTTACTGGCTTCAACCATGGCATCGACCCTCTCTTTTTCGATTCGTTGCATAAGCGGCTTAAATGGGTTGATTTTATGCTCAACTAACGGATGCTTAACGCTATCCCAGGTTAAGTTGTCATTTAAAAATGCTTCACCAGCTTCTGTCATTGCAGGAAGTACGGGCTTTAGATAGGTCAGCAATACGCGAAACAAGTTAATGCCCAGTGAACAAATATCCTGGACAGTCTGTTGCTGCGCTTTTTCTTTATTGAGTTTCCACGGCTCTTTGGCGGCAATGTATTCATTAGCCGCATCCGCTTGAGTCATAATTTCTCGAATCGCCTTTCCGTAATCTCGATTTTCATAGTGGTTGGCAATTGTGTCGGCTGCACCACTAACCTGTGCCCATAGCTCAGGGTTCTCAATAGTCGAAGAGAGCACTCCGTCGTTGCCATTGGCAATGAATTTGGCGCAGCGACTGGCGATATTAACAACCTTGCCAACCAAATCACTATTTACTTTTTGTATAAAGTCTTCCAAATTAAGGTCAATATCTTCAATCGTGCCAGATAATTTAGAGGCGTAGTAGTAACGCAGATATTCAGGGTTTAGGTGATCTAAGTAGCAGCGCGCATTGATAAAGGTGCCCCGCGATTTAGACATCTTTTTACCATTTACGGTAACAAAACCATGAACACAAATTTTCGTCGGCGTGCGATATTCGGCACTTTTTAGCATCGCCGGCCAAAACAAGGCATGGAAATTTACGATGTCTTTGCCGATAAAATGGTATAGCTCGGTTGGGCTGTCTTTTTTCCAAAAGTGATCGAAATCTAATCCATCTCGATCACAGAGGTTTTTGAAACTTGCCATATAGCCAATGGGCGCGTCTAGCCAGACATAAAAGTACTTGCCCGGAGCGTCGGGAATTTCAAAACCAAAATAGGGCGCGTCGCGGCTGATATCCCATTCTTGCAATCCACTGTCTAGCCACTCACTTAATTTGTTAGCGACTTCTTTTTGAACAGTGCCGCTGCTGATCCACTCTTTTAAGAACTCTGTAAATTCGGGTAATTTAAAAAAGTAATGAACTGATTCTTTGCCAACCGGGGTGGCACCAGAAATGACTGAAATGGGGTTGATTAGGTCGACAGGCGAATAGGTTGCGCCACAGACTTCGCAGTTGTCGCCGTATTGGTCGTCGGCTTTACATTTGGGACAGGTGCCTTTGACATAACGATCTGCCAGAAAGAGATTTTTTTCTGGATCAAAGGCTTGAGTAATTGATCGCATAGCAATATGGCCGTTCGCCTTGAGTCGGTTATAAATGAGCTCAGAAAACTCTCGATTCTCCTCGGAGTGGGTTGAGTGATAATTGTCAACACCAATCAAAAAATCTTTAAAATCAGCTTCATGGATAGCGCGCATATGCGCAATATGTTCTTCGGCGCTAATGCCTTTCTCGTCTGCTTTTAGCATAATTGCAGTACCGTGAGCATCATCTGCAGAAACGTAGTAACATTCGTGGCCGCGCATCTTTTGAAAGCGAACCCAGACATCTGTTTGGGTGTACTCTAAAATATGGCCAAGATGCAATGCGGCATTGGCATAAGGCAAGGCGTTGGTAACCAGAATTTGACGTGTTGACGGCATGTTAGGAATCTTTTTCGGCAGCTTGAAAGAGAGGTGAGTATAACGATTTTATATCAACTTTTCATCGGCAAATGAGCGAAATAGGGGTGCTGAGTTGTCGAACTAATTGAACAAACTATAGGTTGGGGTGTTTTAGTGTTAAGTCAGGTGAGAAATATTATTGCAGTTGCATCGGGTAAAGGCGGTGTAGGTAAATCAACAACAGCGGTTAATTTGGCGCTGGCATTGCATCAGGAAGGCTATCGAGTGGGTCTTTTAGACGCGGATATCTATGGCCCAAGTATCGGCATGATGCTCGGCGTGGCAGAAAACACTCGCCCTGAAGCCGTAGATGAAAAGTACTTTAAGCCCATTGAGGCTCATGGTGTGGTGACTATGTCCATGGCCTATTTGGTCACAGATAAGACGCCAATGGCATGGCGTGGGCCTATGGCAGCTGGGGCGCTGCAACAATTATTACAGCACACCCAATGGGGTGAACTTGATGTGCTAGTGGTGGATATGCCACCTGGCACTGGTGACATTCAACTCACTTTGGCGCAAAAGGCTCAGGTGGCAGGCGCGATTATTGTCACGACGCCACAAGATATTGCTTTGCTTGATGCCCAAAAAGGCATTGAGATGTTTCTGAAAGTGAAAATACCAGTTTTGGGTATTGTTGAGAATATGGCTGTCCATCTGTGCACTGAATGTGGCCATGCCGAGCATATTTTTGGTGACGGTGGAGGACAGAGAGTGGCGACTGAATACGGCACTATCTTACTTGGCAGTCTTCCATTGGATCTTTCAATTAGAGAGCAGGGTGATCTAGGGGTCCCCTTGACAGCGGCTTTCCCTGACCAACCTATTGGACAACAGTACCGAGAGATTGCTAGATCGGTGATGACAGCCTTGGGCTCAATAACCGCTGATAGTGGTCCGGAAATAGAGTTTGAATAACAACGCTTAATACAGTTTGTAGGGTCTTGCTGAAAAGCTGTAAATGCGTATCATACCGCTTGCGTCTTTAAGTCGGCCTCCAGCTTGCGGTTCAAACACAATAATTTAACTAAGAGAAGTTACTTCATGAGCATTAAATCAGACAACTGGATACGTCGGATGGCCGAGCAGCATAAAATGATTGAGCCTTATGAACCAGAGCAGGTTCGCTATTCGGGAAAGGAGAGGGTTATCTCTTACGGTGTTTCAAGTTATGGATACGATGTCCGTTGCGCCAGTGAATTTAAAATCTTTACCAATGTCCATTCAAAAACGGTAGATCCAAAGAATTTTGATGAGGATTCCTTTGTTGATGTTAGCGGCGATTACTGCATCATCCCGCCTAACTCTTTTGCGCTTGCAAGAACCATTGAATACTTCAGGATTCCACGCTCGGTCTTGACTATCTGCTTGGGCAAATCGACCTATGCTCGGTGTGGCATTATTGTTAATGTGACTCCTCTTGAGCCAGAGTGGGAAGGGCATGTAACGCTCGAGTTTTCTAATACCACTAACCTTCCTGCAAAGATTTATGCCAATGAAGGTGTTGCCCAAATGTTATTTTTTGAATCCGACGAAGTTTGCGCCACATCATATGCGGATAGAGGTGGGAAATATCAGGGACAAACTGGTGTGACTCTGCCTAAGGCCTAGAAGGTCTTTGAAATATCCGAACACTAATTAGTGCCGTTTGGATCCAATAAGGCATTCTTCAGGGCCAGAGCCTGTTGCTGCAGCCTTTGGGTGTTTTCCGGGCCTGTGCGTACGAGTTGCTTTTGCAGAGGAGTTAAGGATTCCAGAGACATATCAGCATATTTATAGGCCACCGAATCCCGAGTTAGGCGAATAGGCTCGGCTATAATAGGTGTGTTTAGAACCTGATCTAGGGCAGTTAATAATATTCCGTCCATCTGACGGGGTTTATACCCCATCTCAAGAAATGCGCTTTCCAGCAATGGACGAGCAAAATGAAACATTTGTGCCATTGACTTCATATCCAGTGACGCGATTACAGCAACTGTGGTGTTATAGCGGTCGTAGTTACCGGCATTCAGCCAAATAACGTCTCCGTCGTTATGGGTTGCAAAGCTACTTTTGGGAGAACTTAAGGGAAAGATTTTACCCAGTATTACTCCTCTTGAAAGTCCGTCGAGATAGCTAGCAGTTCGCCGAATGAGGTCATCGGCTGACAGCCAGATATTTATTTCAGGCTTGTTGCTCATTAATAAAATGCGTTCTCGGACAAAGTCATCACTGGTGTCCAACTCTGGTAGCAGCGATTTTAAGGGGTCTGATTGAGTACTGGATTCTAAATTGGCTCCGTCGGACTCATTAAGGGCTTCCGGTATCGTCGCTTCAGGGACTATTGGAGGGGCAATGAAGACCTCAACCGCCTGTTCAGGAATCGAGAGAAGTTCTGAGTCATTCGGAAGGTCTTTTTGAGCTTGGTAAAGTACGCCGCCAACTATTATAAGGGAGGCGAGAGTGCCTAGAGTGAGAATAGATTTACTCTTGTTGGTTGTGTTTCGTCCTTCAGTCATGGCTCTTTCTCTTCAGTTGATGGTAAGGGTAAGATATCACGATCGTTCACCCGTCCTTCAATAATCTTTAGCTGATGGCTGTCACCCTTCTCTGTGTGACTTAACTGTACTAGCAAAAAATCCCAGTCAGTGGCTAACCAAATAACAGTTTCACGAGTGCTGTTATCATAAATTCTACGAATCTTAGTTGTATTCAGAGCCCCAATTGCCGTGGTTAGCACCTCTGAAGCTACAATCTCATAATCATACTGTTTTGGCTCGCCGCGCGCCATAACGGGGTAGGAAAATACAGTTTTACCCTGCTGTAGGTCACGTCGTAACTGTAACTTGTGGGTAACAATATCAAGTGCGCCCAGTTCTAAATCGACGAGTTGGACCCTGTCGTTCTTAGAGTACCTCAGTTGTTTGTTGGGCCAGTCAAAGACCTGATTTTCCACCCGTGAGATGCCGACGAGCGAGCGTTTGTAATTGTATTCATAAGGAATAATTTGTTGTTGTTCGTTCACTACAAATTTTGCGCTTTCTTTGATCTTACCAAGGATACTTTTAGCATCCAATGTCTCGGTGTAAGACCCATCATCTAACCGTCGAAGTTGGTGGTGTGCTTTTATGTCGAATCCACTGTAATTGGCGCTATATTCAGCGCTATAACTTGCTATTAGAGTATTTTTTGACGGTGTTGCGGTCGCGCTGGGACTTAGCAATGTTAGTGCGGATGAAATAGTGATTAATCCGATCGCGCGAGTCAATTTTTGTCGTTTTGCTGGTCGGTTCATTAATGCCTGCAGAGGGTTTAAGGTAAGTCGATTAGGCTTTAGAGTGAGGAAATCGATTAGCGTTCATTATTTTTATCAAATAATATTCCATTGCTTCCAATAAGGGTACCATCTAAAAAGGCTTTGCCATTTTCTGCCTTTAAACGGCCGTCGCAAAACCATTGGACAACAGTTGGGTATATTCTATGCTCCACTTTTAAGACTCGCGCCGCTAAATCTTGAGCGCTATCGGTAGGCATAATGTCCACTTCTGCCTGGAGTATAGGTGGTCCGCCATCCAACTCTGGGGTAACAAAATGTACGGTAGCCCCCGCTTTTGAGTCGCCCGCAGCTATGGCTCTCTGATGGGTATCTAGGCCTTGATAAGCAGGGAGTAAGGATGGATGTATATTGAGAAGTTTGCCCTCAAACTGATTAACAAAGTCAGAGGTTAGGATTCGCATAAAGCCTGCCAAGACCACAAGGTCAGGCGAGAAGCTCTCAATGGCCTCTAAAAGGCGTAGATCAAACTCCGATCTAGAGTTGAAGTCCCGGTGATCAATAATAACTGTTGGAATATTGGCTGCAGTGGCGCGCTCTACTCCTTTAACGTTAGGCTTATTGCTTATTACAGCGGTTATCTGAGCTTTTATTTTGTTATTGAGGCATGCATCGATGAGCGACTGCAGATTAGAGCCGCTACCAGAAATAAGGATGACGATACGAGGCCTTGGCTTTTGGCCAGCGCTCATTGGGCTAGTCCTAATAATTGCACCTGCTCGTCGCCGGCCTGCATAGCCTCAATAGTGCCGAGAATAAAGGCAGTTTCGCCACTGTCAGCTAAAATATCTAATGCTGTCTGTGCGGTTGAGGAGGGCACACAGATTACCATGCCGACACCACAATTAAGCGTGCGATGCATCTCATGTTCATCAATATTGCCACCCTGTTGTAACCAGTCAAAAACAGAAGGGCGCACCCAAGATTTCGTGTCAATTATTGCTTTAGCATTTTCCGGAAGTACACGAGGAATATTTTCCAATAAACCACCGCCAGTAATATGGGCCAGGGCGTGCACAGGGGACTGTGCAATCAGACCAAGTAGTGATTTCACATAGATCTTTGTGGGCTCCATTAGCAAATCAATCAGTAGTTTCCCCTCAAGTTTGGTGTTCGCTGGGTCTGTATTAGTGACCTGAAGAACCTTGCGTATCAGAGAGTAGCCGTTGGAATGAGGTCCGCTAGAGGCCAGGCCTATCAAGGTGTCACCTACCGCAACTTGGCTGCCGTCGATGAGCTTGGATTTTTCAGCAATACCAACACAAAATCCAGCAAGATCATAATCTTGACCTTCATACATGCCGGGCATTTCAGCCGTTTCACCGCCAATTAAAGAGCAGCCTGATAGTTCACATCCGTCAGCTATACCATTAACGACAGCGGCCGCTGTTTCGATGTCGAGCTTCCCTGTTGCATAATAATCGAGGAAAAATAGAGGCTCTGCGCCGCACACAATGAGATCGTTAACACACATGGCGACTAAGTCAATACCAACAGTGTCATGCCTGTTATGATCTAGCGCTAGCCGAAGCTTGGTGCCTACACCGTCCGTACCAGAAACCAACACAGGTTCTTGGTACCCTGTGGGCAGTTCAAAAAGTGCTCCAAACCCACCCAGACCGGCCATTACTTCGGGGCGGCGAGTGCGCTTTGCGGCACCCTTGATTTTTTCGATCAGAGCATTACCTGCATCAATATCGACACCAGCATCTTTGTAGCTCAAAGATTGACTTTTTTCGGACATGGGGTAGTTCCTTTGGAAAAGGGCTATTTTAGCGCGGCTGATAGGCAGGCGCTATTTTTTAATTAATGTTATTTTACTCTGTCTATTTCTCAGCATAGGAGTCTAATCTTGATTAACCACTGGTACAATATGAGGCATTAGATTGGAGTAAGTATGTTGCGGCGTCTTTTGGTTCTAGTATTGTTCTTTGTCAGCCCCTATTGTGCGGCTGCGGAAGTTAATGATTTATATAGTGCACTGGTGCCTATTACCGATCAAGGCTCATCTGCGAGAGATCAGGGGGTGCAGGATGCATTACAAAATGTACTCATAAAATTAACGGGTAATAGTCAAACGTTTCAATCCGCTCGTCTCGCTCCATTTATCAGTGACGCTAATGGTTATGTCGACGCGTTAAGCTTTGAGGACTTGCCCCTTAGCTTAAGCCTAATGAATAACCAGTTGGATAGTCCGAGTTTTGGCCTGAGAGTTAAATTCTCGCGCTCGACGATTGATTTATTGATTCGACAGGCACAGTTACCCGTTTTGCCCTCAAACAGGCCGACATTTTTAGTTTGGATGGTCCGTGATGATCCGGTCGTTGGGCGTGGCTTTATTGGGGAAGACTTGGTGGCAGAGAGTGCCGCAAACTCTATTGACGCAGCTTTTTTGGCGCGTTTTGATCGTGTTATGCAATCTCGCGGAATCCCCTACATACTGCCCACCTTTGATTTAGAGGACCAATTAGCATTACCTGTAGAGCAAGCTTGGAATCTAGCGCCTGATAACCTTGATTCGGCTTCCCAGCGATATCAAGTAGATGGCTGGATCGCATTGAGATTTTATCGCACATCCACGGGAGAGATTCGTGGGTCTTGGTTATATCAGGCGGGAGGTCGTCGACAGTTAAGCGATTTTCGCTCTGAGGGGGATGAAATGTTTTTAGAGACGACCGTTGATAATATACTCGACCGTCTAACTCGATCTTTCAGTTATATACCTCGTACCGACACTAATGAATTATTACTGGAAATTTACAATGTTAATTCGTATAGCGCCTACCAATCGGTGCTTAGTCAGCTAAAAAAGTTAGAGGTTATAGACTCCATTGATCTGTTTTCTGCAAGAGGAAATAAAATTACCATGTCGGTGGGGGCTGAAGGTGGCCTGGAGCTGCTTAGCAATGCTCTTGTGCGCAGTGGCCGATTTCGCGATCGAAATGTCGACATAGAGATAGACAATCAGCAGCTTACTTTCGATTGGATTAAATAATGCACAATTTTCAACAGCTTAGTTTGCCAGTTGCCTTGGATGATCAGGCGACCTTTGACAACTTTTATGCTCCCAACGGCACGCCACAACATATGGCGACTTTTTTATTAAAAGATGATGGTAGGCGTTTTGCCTATCTGTCTGGTGGCAGTGGCACTGGCCTGTCCCATCTTCTTCAGGCGAGCTGTCAGACCAGCGCGCTTGGGCATAATTTGGGGGCTATTTATTTACCCTTAAAGGAATTGTGCGACTACCCTCCGGAGCAGGTTTTCGAAGGCCTCGAAGTCGCCCCAATAGTCTGCATTGACGACTTGCAGTTGGTCGCACATCTTGAGGAATGGCAGGTACCTCTTTTTAACCTATTTAACCGTTGCCGAGATAGTGGTTGTCGCCTCATTATTTCTGCTCACAGCAGTCCCGATCAGTTGGGATTAAAGTTAATGGATTTACTGTCCAGACTACAGTCGGGTGTATCTCTGCATTTACCAGCCTACAAAGACCAAGATCAGCGACGCCTTATACAGTATCGCGCTAATAGCCGCGGTTTATATTTGTCTGATGAAGTGGCTAATTTCTTACTGAATCGACTGCCTAGAAGCAGTCATGCCATGATGGAAGCGCTAGAGGCCTTAGATAAAGCGTCCCTTCAGGAACAGCGAAGATTGACGCTGCCTTTTGTTAAAGTGGTTCTCGATTTATGACCCTAACATTGAAGTATTAATAGGCATTTCAATAATGTGCATCAGCGCTTTGTTGGATCAATCTAGGTCTATTCTCAGCGCGTGACTGTCTTTAATGAGCTTTTCGATTTTGCCTTGTGCATGCAGTCGATCAAAGGCATCTACTATACTTGGGTCAAACAGTTTTTCTTTATTAACATGCCAATAATCCATCCCAGGCTGAATGCTCCACTCTTCTTTATAGCAACGGTGGTTAAGCAAGACATCAACTAAGACTACTACGCGTGCGACTAGAGGTGTTCGTTCGCCTTTAAGTCCATTTCTGTTCCAGTGTTCGTGATGACCTAGCGCCATATCTTTGGCCAATCCGATACGACTCATGGGGCTTAGAATAGAGCTGCATATCGCCCTGTGCGTGCACATTATTTGAAATTTATCACCCACTAGTTTGCCGGGTTTTTGTAATATAGAATTAGGAATACCCATTTTACCCTCGTCATGAAGTCGAGATGCTTGCCTAAATGTTTTGGCTACTCCTGATCGAGCAAAGACTATGGTTTTTCCTAAAGCAGTTGCCGCTTCCTCCAAGGTTATGGCAGAAAAACCCTAGAATTTTAGGATTTTTCTGCTGGCTGTTAGGGTATTGCGTTTTGTCTACAGGGGGCAGTCATCGCAGTATAAATAAAGCCCTCTAGGGTCATTGAGGTTGTCGATCATCATCAAGGGTCCAAAGATTTTTTTAGCATAATGTTGAATACTTTGAGGAATACCCGCTTTAAACGTAGATCCCAATCCTAGTCGGTGTAGAGAGGCAGTAATATTGCCGTTTATTTCAGTTAACAGGGCTTCCACTGGCGACATCTGCTTACGTCGATAGTTAATTTGATAGTCATCTAGGTCAGCAAGTTCTGCGGCCACTTCTATGGCATCCTTAAGATCGCCTAGTTCATCAATCAAACCATTAGCTAATGCTTGGTTGCCAGTCCAGACTCGGCCCTGTGCAATTTCATGGACTTTATCAGATGTTGAGTCACGACCCTTAGCGACAAGGTCGATAAAACGCGAGTAGATGTTATCCACACCGGCTTGAAAAATAGCCTTTGTTTGTTTGCTTAAAGGGCGGTCAATTTGCATCATAGCTGATATATCAGTTGTGCCGACGCCGTCTGAATAGACACCCAATTTTGCTAAAGATTGGCCAATAGTTGGGATAACCCCCCAAACGCCAATGGATCCCGTTATGGTCGTCGACATAGCTAAGACGCGGTCAGTTTCCGCCGCAATCCAATAGCCGCCAGAGGCTGCCACGCTGCTCATAGAGACCACTACAGGAATGCCCTTTTTACGAGTGGCATTGATGGAGTCGCGAATAATTTCCGAGGCAAAAGCGCTACCACCGCCACTATCAATACGCAGTACAACTGCCTTCACGCTCTCATCTTCACGCAGTTCCGAGAAAATTTCTGCTAGGGTATCTCCGCCAATGCTTCCCTCCGGCTGCTGACCATCCATAATTGTGCCGCTGGCTACTACTACGGCTATTTGGTTATCTTTGTCAGAATGTTGATTAGCGCTGAGCCGCGTATTAGACAGGTAACTATCCATATCGATACTATCAAACTCACCCTCTGAGCCAGGGATAGTGACATTTAAATATTCCTTAATCTCTGTTCGAGTAGCAATGACATCAACTAATCCAGCTTCTTTGGCCAAGACTGCTGAGTCCCCGCCATTCGCCACCAGGGTGAGATGGAAATTATTAGCATATTCATTTATAGCGCCCGATTCGAGGAACCGCAAACCCTCTACCTCGGTTCCATAAAATTGCCACAGGTCTTCAAGTAACAGGCGCGTTTCTTCGCGCACCTGAGGGGACATACTGCTACCCATTAGTGGCTCCACCGCGCTTTTATATTGACCCGCCCTAAAGATGTTCACGGTTATCTTCATTTTGTCGAGGGCTTCTTTAAAGTAACTCCGATAAGAGCCAAAGCCCGTTATCATTACCGCACCAAGAGGGTTGAGCATAATTTCATCGGCGTGAGCGGCAAGAAAATACTGTGATTGGGTAAAGTTATCCCCGATGGCAATAATAGTCTTTTCTGCGCCAAAACGTTTCAGCGCCGAGCCAATTTCTTCCAGCTTGCTCAAACTGCCACCGGCCATGTAACCCGTATCAAGAACCAAGTGTGTAATCCTGTCGTCATTGCGTGCTGAATCTAAAGCCTCAACGACATCTCTAACCAGGGTTTCAGAATTTTTTTGGCCATCTTGGGAAAAAATCTGATTGAATGGATCAATGTATGTTTTTTGATCAACAAGAAATCCCTGGGGGGCAAGATAAAGTGCGCCTTTCTCAGGAATTGACTGCAGGTTATTAGCAAACATACCTCCAATAGCGAGGATAAGAACCGCAAAGATTAAAAAGCTAAAGAGGTTCCTAATAGCGCTAAAAATATTACCAATGATTCTAAAGACTCGCCTAAAAAGGCCTGATTTTTTCTCGGTCATTTGAAGATCCTTTTAAAGTCTAATTAGTTATCACAGATTATATTTTTGTGTTACACGCGCGGTTACAGAGGATGAGCTAAATAATATAACAATCAGCCCTAGCTCTACAATATCCAGAAATAGGGGTTCGGGATTACTCATTCTACCGACCGCTATCGCGAAGTATAGCAAGAGCACAAATCCCAGCCAGATTAGAGTGCGTATTTCGCCCCTAATTATCCCAGGGATGAAGATCACTAGAGGCAGGAGATATAAGAAATAAATAGTACCGGGCGCATTTTTTTGCCAAAGATTCACCGTCAGCGTGATGAGTAGAAGGAAAAAACTTCCACGGGTGGCAAGTTGTGCGGTTGACAATATTGCTTCAATTTTCAAGATTGGGTGCCCTGTTATTGTCTAATTTTAAGGTTCGCAAAGTACATTTTATGAAGTTAACTTTTTTGCCAGGGTAGCTATACGATGACCCTGAGCTCTAGCTATTTGAATCTCAGTGCCACTCAGAGCGTCTGCTTCTATATGACTGGCGCCGTAGGGCGTCCCGCCGCTCATTGTTTTAGACAGAGCAGGCTCAGAATAGGGCACCCCAGCAATCACCATGCCATGGTGTAATAGGGGCAAAATCATTGACAATAGGGTCGATTCTTGACCGCCATGTAGGCTGGATGTTGAGGTAAAAGCACCTGCAGGTTTGTTGGTTAGCGCGCCGCTCAGCCAAAGACCTGATGTTCCGTCAATAAAATACTTTAAGGGTGCTGCCATATTTCCGAATCGAGTTGGGCTGCCGATCAGTAATCCGGCACAATTTGCCAGATCATCTTCACTGCAGTAAATATCGCCTTCATCGGGAATATCATCTTCAATCGCTTCACAGACTGCTGATACTGAGGGCACAGTGCGAAGCATGGCTTCTACCCCTGCGTTTTCAACCCCGAGTGCTATCTGTTCTGCTAGCATTTTAACATGCCCGTGGCGGCTGTAATAAAGCACTAAGACATAGGGTGTATTTATTCCAGAGTCCATTACATTATCTCCCGTACATTTTCGGGCGGTCGTCCTATCACCGCTCTGTCACCAGACACGACAATTGGCCGCTCGATTAATTTCGGGTATTTGATCATAGCGTCGATTAATTGGGCTTCAGTAACGTCTTTTTCACCTAGGTGGTTGTCTTTGAATTGACTCTCTGAGCGCCTAATTATTTCCTTAGGTGCCATGTTAAGCTTTGCCAACAAGCTCGAGAGAGTTGGCTTATCTATAGGTGTTTCCAGGTAGAGGACGATATTTAATTCGACGTTCGCCGATTGCAAAATATCTAATGCCTGTCGTGACTTGGAGCATCGAGGGTTGTGGTAAATAGTAATCATTAAATTTAATAAGATTGCGAATTTATATTCATTGTAAGGCCAATTATGTAAAACCCAAAGACAAGTTCAAGAAGTCTATTGTTCGATAGATTGGATTATGGGTATTCTCGCTACGCCAACTAAAACATATGGTGTAAACTACGATCTGTTTCCTAGCCTATACACACAACTAATACGTATTAATCAATTCCTTTAGCCGGTGATGAGTTGTTTTAGTTACCGGTAACCTACTCGCCATGATGTTGGCAATATGTGGAAAGAAAATTTTATGTTAATAAGAATTATACTGGCAACCTGCTTACTACTGGGTTGCTCAAGCGATGTTAGTTACTCCTTGGTTCAGGGTGGAAGTCTTAATCTAACAAATCCCGGAAAGTTCGTCGTGATTAATTATTGGGCCATCTGGTGTGCACCTTGCCGAAAAGAAATTCCTGAACTTAACGAATTGGCATCGCATAATCCTGAAAAACTTACAGTGGTGGGCGTTAATTTTGATGAATCACGGGGAGAAAAATTGCTAGGTGAAATAGAAACGTTGGGTATTGAATTTCCGAGTCTTGTTGAAGACCCTCGTTCTATTTGGGGGCTTGAACCTGTGACTATACTCCCTGAGACCTTGATTATCAGTGCTGAAGGGAAGTTGTTGCATCGATTGATTGGGCCGCAGACATTGTCATCGATCGAGGCGCTTTTGAAGTAGAGACCCCCAATAGGGTATATGATTAGTCGATTTTAGTGGTTTAAAGTGCATTTATATTGAGTTGTTCAAACGTTTGATAAGAGGTGGTTATGAAGGATTTACGCAAATTTTATATTAATGGTGAGTGGGTTGATCCAACTCATAGAAATGATCTAGACGTTGAAAATCCAGCCAGCGAGGAGATGATTGCAACGATTTCTCTGGGCGGTCCGACCGATGTCAATTTGGCGGTTGCTGCAGCTAAACGCGCTTTTGCAAGTTACTCTCAGACTAGCGTCGACGAGCGGATTGCATTAATGGAAAAACTCCTGCAACTCTACATGGATCGCTATGATGAAATTTCTGTGGCTATTTCTGTGGAGATGGGAGCACCTATTTCCTTCGCTACTGCGGCTCAAGCAGACACTGGACGCGGACACATAAATGCAGCGCTGGAAGCGTTAAAACAATTTGAATTTGAGCGTCAAGTAGGTAATACACGAATTATTAAAGAGCCGATAGGCGTTTGTGGTTTTATTACTCCGTGGAATTGGCCAATTAACCAGATCAGTTGCAAGGTTGCACCAGCCCTAGCGACTGGATGCACCATGGTTCTCAAGCCAAGCGAAATCGCACCGATATCTGGCTATTTGTTCACCGAAATAATGCACCAAGCAGGTTTCCCCGCGGGTGTTTACAACATGGTTAATGGCGATGGACCCAATGTGGGTGCTGTAATTGCGGGTCATCCTGATGTCGATATGGTTTCTTTCACAGGCTCTACTCGAGCTGGAATATTGGTGGCGCAAGCTGCAGCTCCAACGGTGAAAAGAGTCACTCAAGAGCTGGGTGGTAAGTCACCCAACATTATTTTTGAAGATGCGGATCTTGAGAGCGCTGTCAGTGAAGGTGTTATCAATATGATGAGTAATACCGGACAGTCCTGTAACGCACCTTCACGAATGTTGGTCCAGTCTTCGGTTTATGATCAAGCTGTTGAGATTGCGAAGAAGGCAGTTGAGAGTGTTTTGGTTGATCAACCTAGTAGCGAAGGCTGGCACATAGGGCCGCTGTCTAGTCGAGTGCAGTTCGATAAGGTGCAGAGCTTAATTGAAAAAGGTATTTCAGAAGGTGCAAAATTAGTTGCTGGAGGTTTAGGCAGGCCAGAAGGATTTGATTCAGGTTATTTCGTAAAGCCGACAATTTTTGCTGGGGTTAACAATCAAATGGCGATTGCCCGGGAGGAGATATTCGGGCCGGTATTGACTATGATCCCGTTTGATACCGAGGAGCAAGCAATAGAAATAGCCAATGACACACCTTATGGTTTGGCGGCCTATTTCAGCACTTCGGATGAAGAGCGAGTTCGGCGAGTGTCAGGTCAATTGCGGGCTGGTATGGTCAGTGTTAATAGTGCATCGCAAGATTATGCAGCACCCTTTGGTGGTTACAAACAGTCAGGTAATGGTAGAGAGTGGGGCGAGTTTGGTTTTGATGATTACTTGGAAATAAAAGGAATTACGAGCTAGCTTATGCGCTAACTCATGTAATCAGTTTAGCTCAGGGAATTATTGGCTCAGAACAATACAGCCTGTTAATGAAAATGCTATCAATGCGGATACTGATTCTACAGTTAACCCAAAGGCAATAACGTTAACTAGGCTCATTGTCAACCCGGTGATTGTAACTATCTTAGAGGTGTTGTTCATATTTAATCGATTGGCTTGCATACTCCAAAGGGAGGATCTTTTAGCACAGTATGTAAGACATGCATTGCTCTTATTAGTTGCATGACCAAGGGATAGCCTTAGTAAAGCTAAGGCTGACTTGCCAGTGAGTGGTTGCACAGTTGTTACTCTGAGAGTTAGTTTAGGTCTCCACATAGTCATTGACGCAGCTTAAGGTAGTCTTAAGGGTTTCTAATAAACAGGGCTCATACATCAGGAGTTTTTGGATATTGCCGTCAAGCTGAGTATTAAATAAACAAGTTTTGCTCTAGCCTTAGTAGGCGCTGTTTTAGTGGTATACCACCACCAAAACCGCCTAGATCACCATTGCTATTGATCACCCGATGGCAGGGAATGACGATGGCTAAGGCGTTAGCCCCATTGGCGCTGCCGACAGCTCTGATGGCCCTCGGATTGTTAATTGCTGTAGCCATGCCAAGATATGATGTCGTTTTGCCATAGGGAATTTGTAGTAAAGCGTGCCACACTTCTTTTTGAAATGTCGTTCCCACCGGCAGTAAGGGAATATCAAAGCTACTGCGGGTGCCCATAAAGTATTCGTTTAGCTGCTCTCTGGTGACCTCTAGCAACGGATCATTTTTTTCTACAAAGGTCGCATTAAGGCCGCTTTGAATTCGAGCGTCGACGGCGCTACGCATTTTGCGGTAACGAAAATCGCATAAACAGAGTTTTCCCTCAAATGCGCCTAGTACAAACTCAGCATAGGGGTGCTTAAAAATTTGAATTTTGATCTGTGATGCCATACCACATAATCCTGTCTGCTCTATTTTAATACAAGCTCATTATCAAATTAGTGTTAAGGCTAAAATCTAAAAAATAACGGCATTATCGAATCGAATTTTACTCTTTTTTTACCGCGACTGCATAGATAAGCCCGCCAGCAAGAATCATGAGTAATCCAATCAAACCCTCTTGTGGGCGTGAAATTAGAACATAGATAAGAGTCCACAGAGTGACCCCTAGGTATATCAAAGGAACCACAGGATAGCCAAAAGTACGGTATGCCCCTTCAACATTAAGTTTTTTATAGCGCAGTAAAAATACGCCAATTACAGAAAATAAGGTATTGATACCTAGTACAAAGCTGGAGAAAATCAATACTGATTCAAATGTTGCGCTAATAATAAAGGTTAGCGCCAATAGGCATTGAAAGACAATTGCTGTGGTTGGTATTCCGCTGCTATTGACATGACTGAGTTTACTGAACAGACTAAAATCCTCGCCGATCACTTGTAATACGCGGGGACCTGCCATGGTCATAGCGCTGACTGTTGATATAAGCAGCAAGGCTAAAACACCCCCCATGATTTTTCCGGCATTGCCACCAAGAGCATGCTCGGCAGCAATCACGCCGATCTCTAATTTACCCTCTAGTATACTAATCGGCGCTGAGCTCAAGAAAGTGAAGTTCAGGAGTAAATAGAGGACCATAACTGTGCAGGTTCCCACCAATAAAACGATGGGTAGATTGCGTTGCGGATTTTCCAGTTCGCTGGTCACATAGGTGACTGCATTCCATCCGGTGTAAGCATAGTTCACATAGATTAGAGACACAGCGAAAGCCCCTCCGAACAACAGCGTTTCATCTCCAGATTGAGGCATTAAATTTATTGCCTGTGGAGCATTGCCCCAGACAAGAAGAACCAAGCAAAAGAGCAAAACTAAAAGCACTTTTAACGCAGTAAAAATCTGTTGTACTTTACTGCTGGTGCTATGGGAGAGGCAATGCACGGCGGTGAGCAACACAACCAAGGAAACTGCTGATCCTGTTCTAGGTAATTCTGGGAATACCGCTGACAGATAGGCGCCAAAGGTCATAGAGGCCAAGGCCACCGGCGCTGCAAATCCAACAGTGGCAGAGACCCAGCCTGAAATAAAACCTGCACAGGGATGATAGAGCCGACCGAGAAAGTTATATTCGCCACCTGAACGCGGCAGGTTTGCTCCGAGTTCAGCATAGGTTAGCGCGCCACATAGGGCCGTTAAACCGCCCACGAACCACAGCATCATCAATACAAAGAAAGACTGGATGCCAAGCAGTTGAAAGCCGAGGCTGGTAAACACACCTGTGCCGACCATATTGGCGACTACAACCGACACACCCGTAGCTTTTGAGAATATTTGCATGATTATCCGGAAGATTACTAGAGCGATTTTTTTTGCACTCTACAGTAGCTTTAGATTGAGTGCAGTAAATTCCGCATATCATTGATATGGCATCGACAATGCCATAAAATAACTAGCCTATTTAGAGGAATCCGATACCGTTTGTGTTAGGCGTCAAGCACGATAAATTTAATAAATAGTGCTTAGAGGCATAATAAAGCTAAATCAATAGGAATATCTATGGAAAAGGGGTTACAGGGTTTAACTATTTTAGTCGGATTATTGATGTTGCTGGGTGGGTTGTCGTTCGTTTTTTCCCCGACGATCATGGAACCCTTTTTTTCTGTCACAGCAATTCAGGGCCATGGTATGGGTACTATCCGCGGAGATCTTGGTGGAGCCTTTTTATCCTTATCTGCCTTTACTCTTTATGGATCTCGACCGGAAAATGCAAAATGGCTGGCAGTGCCGGTGGTATTTCTGTGTGCCATTTTGTTTGGGCGCGCGGTCCATATAGTATTGGACGGAATAACAAATGATGCTATTCGCTCGGTCGTGATTGAAGTGATCGGTATAGTTTTACTCGAGGCAGCACGACGCAAACTTCCGAATGTTAGTGAGGGGCAATAAAATAATGATTATAAAAAGAACAGCTTTAATCTGTGGATTGACTATTAGTATGGTCAGCGCAGCCGAAGCAGAAAAACAGGTCTATTTTGGCGACACTCACCTTCACAGCTCCTATTCGTTTGACGCCTTTTTAAATAACAACCATAGCGCCGACCCAGATACGGCTTATCGTTGGGCCAAGGGTCAACCTGTTATTCACCCTTATAATCGCACTCGAGTTCAGATCAATACGCCGCTGGATTTCTTAGTGGTCTCAGATCATGCTGAGATGCTGGGTGTTATGCGGGCCGTTCGCAATGACAAATTCGAAGCTGAAGATCTTGGTTGGTACGGCAATATAAAGCGTTGGTATGCATTCAGGGTTATGAACCAAGCGATCGATGATGACACAGGTCTGCAATTTTTTGGTCGATTTTTACCCAAGAATCCATCAAATGAAGGCCATGGAGACCCTGTTATAGATCCGAATAATAATATTGGTGATGTCGCTATTTTTGGCGATACCAGTAAAACATCTACCGTTGCTTGGCATGATATTGTCGATGCAGCAGAGCGCCATAATGATCCTGGTACTTTCACTAGCTTACTGGGGTGGGAGTGGAGCTCTATTCCATTGGGGGTAAATTTACACCGTATTGTGATTACGCCGGATGGCGCGGATAAAGGTAAACAATTTTTGCCCTATGGCTCGGATCAAAGTCAATATCCTGAAGATCTTTGGCAGTGGCTGGATGAGACGCAGAAACGCACTGGCGCTAGGTTTTTGGCTATTCCCCATAACTCCAACATCTCCAAAGGTTATATGTTTGACGACACAACGTTACGCGGCCAACCCATTGACGCTGACTATGCACGCCGCCGCATTAAGTGGGAGCCCATAGTCGAGGTTACACAAATTAAGGGAGATAGCGAAACGCGTAGTGATTTTTCTCCTGATGATTCCTTTGCCGATTTTGAAAACTATGATCACTATATTCAAAAAGACCAAGGGAAATACACTCCAAGTAGCGCCGATTTTATTCGACCAGCGCTTAAAAAAGGTCTGGCGATCGGTCAGAAAATTGGGGTGAATCCCTATAAATTTGGATTGATAGGGTCGACTGACGCTCACTCTGGGCTTTCTTCGTCAGAAGAGGGCAATTTTTGGGGGAAAATGGCCAAAGACTCCACCCCAGAAACCAAAGCTAGATGGGGTATAAGTCCGATAAGTAGTAATGGTTGGAATATGTCAGCTTCCGGTGTTGCAGCTGTGTGGGCTGAAGAAAATACCCGGGAAGGACTCTATGCGGCCTTTAAGCGCAAAGAGGTCTACGCAACATCTGGCCCACGTATGCGTGTGCAGATGTTCGCTGGGTGGAGGTTCCCTGATAATGCTGTAATGGCTGAGAATTTCGCTGCCATTGGCAACCAGTACGGCGTCCCCATGGGCGGCGATTTGCTCGCTACTAATAAAGATGGCAAGGCCCCCAGTCTTTTGATCAGGGCGGTCAAGGGCCCTGTTGACGCCAATCTAGATCGCATACAGGTGGTCAAGGGATGGGTTGATAATGATGGCCGACAGCAGGAGAAGGTGTATAACGTGGCTTGGTCGGATGAGCGTGAATTGAATGCCGATGGAGAATTACCCGATGTTGGCAATACGGTGGATTTAAGCTCTGGCCGTTATACCAACACAATTGGTCAAGCGGAGTTAGCAGTGCTATGGGTTGATCCTGATTTTAACCCTGAGAATCCGGCTTTTTATTACACTCGCGTACTTCAAATTCCAACGCCTCGTAACGGTTTGCTGGATAGCTTGGCGTTAGAGCTAGACGAGCCGCCAAGAGGGCCTAAAACCATTCAGGAGCGTGCTTATACCTCGCCTATTTGGTACCAGTCACAATGATGAAAATCTGTTACTCGATGGTTGTCTCATATGAAATATAGCAGATTATTTTTCAGTGGCGTAATGGCGATTTCAGTGTCCAGTGCAGTTGCTGACGAGACTAAGACAAATGTCTATTTCGGTGACACGCACTTGCACACTGCTCATTCCTTTGATGCCTTCCTGAATGACAATGATTCGGTTTTTCCGGACACTGCTTATAGGTGGGCAAGAGGACTTCCCGTCATACACCCGACCAATCGCGCGCGGGTGCAGATTAAGACGCCGCTCGATTTCTTGGTGGTATCAGATCATGCCGAATACCTCGGTGTTATTACTGAGCTTCACAAAGATCGCAGTCAATTGGTCGATATGGGGTTGTGGGGCAATCTAAAGCGCTGGGTTCAGCTTGGGATAGCAGATTATTTGATTGACATTGGCGAGGCTGAGGAACTGTTCACATACGGTCTGCCAGAACCAGCCGCCGGGTCTGGCTATGATCCAGTGGCGGACCCCAATGGTGGGCTAATCGAGGTGGCTTATGGAGATACCTCCTCTATTGTAGGTCATGTTTGGGATGACATTATCAGTGCCGCCGAGCGGCATAATCGGCCTGGAATTTTTACCAGTTTAATTGGCTGGGAATGGAGCTCAACACCGACTGGCGCTAATTTACACAGAGTTGTGTTCACACCAGATGGAGCGGATAAAGCATCGCAATTTTTGCCCTATGGAGCAGACATAAGTCAATATCCGCAAGACCTCTGGGCTTGGTTAGGGTCTACAAGCGAGCGCACCGGCAGTCGGTTTGTTGCTATTCCTCATAATTCGAACCTCTCCAAAGGTTATATGTTTGGTGAGTTAACCATCGAAGGTAATCCAATTACAGCGCAGTATGCAAAAACCCGAATGGCGTATGAGCCGGTCGTTGAGATCACGCAAATAAAGGGTGATAGCGAGTCTTTGCCTAGCTCACCTTTGGATGATTTTGCTGATTTTGAAACCTATGGCCATTATTTGCAGGCATACACTACCGATTACCAGCCAAAACCGGGTGATTACGTGCGTTCAGCGTTAAAAACTGGACTATCGATCGCTGAGAAGGTGGGTGTCAATCCTTACAAGTTTGGGGTGATTGGCTCGACGGATTCGCACACCGGCCTCTCATCTGCGGAAGAAGATAATTTTTGGGGAAAATACGCCAATGACTCCACTCCGGAGACTAAGGATCAGTCAATTATCGGAGATGCTAATAATAATGGGTGGTCAATGTCAGCAGCGGGTTTGGCGGCCGTGTGGGCTAAGGAAAATACTCGAGAAGAAATCTATGCTGCGTTTAAGCGTAAGGAAGTTTACGCCACTACCGGACCACGCTTGCGTCTCCAAGTGTTTGCTGGGTGGGGTTTTCCATTGGGGGCATCGAACTCAGAGGATATTGCTGGTCCCGGCTACGCTTATGGAGTACCTATGGGCGGCGATTTAACTCGAGCGAGGGCTACAGATAGACCTGAATTTTTGGTTCGTGCAGTGAAAGATCCGCTAGGAGCCAACTTGGATCGCGTCCAAATAATAAAAGGCTGGATTGACGAGTTGGGCGAGCAACAAGAAAAGGTTTATGACGTTGCTTGGTCAGAGGGCAGGTCTGTTGATGCAAAAGGCAAGCTGTCGCCGATTGGTAATACCGTCAACTTGAAAACAGCTCGTCATGCCAACAGCATTGGAGCGTCAGAATTGTCGGTATTATGGAAAGACCCTCTATTTGAGCCTGACCAGCGTGCTTTTTATTATGTTCGAGTATTACAGATTCCAACAGCGCGACATTCGTTGTACGATTCGATCGCATTGCAGACAACCGTCATTAATAGCGGACCAGCGACTATTCAGGAACGGGCTTATAGTTCTCCGGTCTGGTATACCCCATAGGTCATTACACACTTAACAACTACAGCTAGGATATATGAATTCTTTTTTCAACAAGATCGTCAAAGAGCCGCTGTTTCAATTTTTGGCTATTGGTTTGATATTGCTCGGTGGCGAGCGACTGATTAATTCAGAAGATTACAGCGACGATCAATATAGCATTCTGATTGATGATCAGTTGCTCGCTCAGTTTATGCAGCGCCAGGCTAAATCATTTAGGCCAGAGGATGCTTTGAAGACCATTCAAGGTCTCCCTGCTACAGAGCGTCAGAGCTTGATAGACAACTATGTGATGGGTGAAGTTTTGTATAGAGAGGCATTGGCGCTCAATTTAGAGCGAGATGATCAAATTATCCGTCGAAGGTTAATGCAAAAAATGGATTATTTGGCGCAGGGATTTTATGACGAAAAACCACCTCTCACTGAAGCTGATCTACGCGCCTACTACGATTCTAGTCGAGAGGATTATACGAAGGTCGCTACAGCAACTTTCACCCATGTGTTTATTGCCTCCGGCAAAAATCTCACCTGGGAGCAAGGTAAAACCCAAGCGATGAGGTTACTGAAGGATCTCAATGCAGGCCAGGTACCCTTTGAAAGCTCAGGTCTTTATGGTGAACGCTTTCTCTACAACCGCAACTATGTCAATCGCGATGATGAAGAGATAGGCAGCCATTTTGGCGCAGACTTCCAAAAAGAAATGTTTTCATTAGATCTTTTAGCGCCGTCAAATGCTTTCAAATGGCAGGGACCGCTTAAGTCTGACTACGGTTGGCATTTAGTGTTAGTGACTCGGCGGACGCCTATGTATGTCCCTGATTTCCAAGACGTTAGCGCTACAGTATTGGCTGACGCCCAACGTCAACAGGAGAGAGAGATAAAGCGGTTGGCAATTGATAAGCTGGTATCTAAATATCAAGTTGAAGATAAGGCAGAGCGCAAGTAATGAGGGCTTTCTTCGTACTGTTAAGCCTGTTGTGGTTCAGCAATTCGACTGCAGACGAGGCTAGACCTGTTTATGTAGAGATCAATCAGCTGTCGGAAAGTGAATACTTACTTAAGTGGAAAATACCGCCAGTCATGGCCTCGGGAAAAGAACCGGGCATAAAACTAGACCATGAAAGTTGTCGAGTCGAGGATGGCTCTACAGGAAACCGACCGATGGGTTTGTTGGGTCGAAAGCACTATGTTTGTGATCAGACTAATCCAGCCTTTACTGTTCAACTAAGCTACCCTGGTAGCAATCCGGGTCTTACTTCTTTGGTGGTCTACAAGTCACTGTCCGGGGAGACCGCCCAGGTTTTTTCGGGGCCAGAAGTGACCATTATAGCGCTACCGCTCGACGCCTCATCTACTGAGGTTGCGTATCAGTATTTAATAGCGGGGACAGAGCATATTCTTAAGGGCTATGACCACCTACTTTTTGTACTCTGCTTAATTATCATTGCCGGAGGTCTTAAGCGGTTACTGCTTACGGTGACTGGATTTACTCTCGCCCACTCCATCACGCTCAGCCTCGCCACTTTGAATATTTTTAGAGTGCGCACTGAATTGGTCGAAATACTTATTGCTTTGAGTATTTTATTATTAGCGGTTGAAATTATTCATCAGCATGGTCGCGAGAAAAATAGTTTTACTTGGCGCTATCCAGTAAGTGTCTCTTCAGGTTTTGGACTGTTACATGGCTTTGGCTTTGCGGTGGTACTTCAGGAGCTAGGGTTGCCTCAGTCGATGAAAATTGAAGCCCTATTGTTTTTTAATATTGGTGTTGAAATAGGTCAGATCATATTTATTGGTGGTGTTATTTTTATAGGGCTGCTCGCACGGCAGATCCCAGCTATTAAGAAGAAAGAAAGGGTGATAACTGATGTTACTGTTTATGCGATCGGAAGCTGCAGCGCTTACTGGCTTTTCGATCGCAGTGTACTGCTGCTGGGATAAGGTTTCCGGTCTACCTAATGTGGCCTAAATGTTTGGCGAGTACTTTCAGGCTAGGTTTGAATAATTTTGGTGTGCAGGCCAGGATGTGACCCCTTTCCAAGAAGGATTCCCCACCTTGAAAATCACTTACCATACCGCCAGCTTCTCGGACAATGAGCACACCAGCTGCAATATCCCAGGGTTTTAAATGCATTTCCCAGAAGACATCCATTCTGCCCGCTGCAATATAAGCCAAATCTAGTGAGGCGGCACCCATTCGCCGTATGCCCGATGAGTTATCGGCGAATTCATGCATGCAGGCTAGGTAATTGTCCATTTCACTGAACGAGGGGTCACTAAAAGGAATCCCTGTTCCGTAAAGGGCGCCAGATTTTTCGAGACGACCTGATACGCGAATTCTACGTCCATTGAGATTCGCCCCACTTCCTCTGCTAGCAGTGAATTCTTCACGCTTAAAAGGCTCTAGAATAACGGCGTGCTCAAGGCGTCCTTTGACTCTACAGGCGATTGAGATGCCCACATGAGGAATGCCTCGAACGAAGTTCGTGGTGCCGTCTAATGGATCAATAATCCACTCGACATCACTGTCTGGATTGCCGCTAGAGCCGCCTTCCTCACCGAGGAATCGATGATCTGGATAGGCTTTTTTAATGTGATAGATAATGGTTTCTTCGGAGCGGCGGTCGACCTCAGTCACGAAATCATGCCGACCCTTTTCATCCACTTTGACTAACTCCAAGTTGTCGGCGGCTTTAACAATCATCTCGCCAGCCTGACGGGCCGCGCGTAGAGCGATATTGACCATCGGTTGCATAAGAGTATTCCAAGTGAAGATAAGACGGCGCGCATTGTACCAGAGAACCCCGATTCTGCTACACTCGCGTGCCTATTTTTTAAGTGACTAAAATTAGGGACTAATTGCAGACAAGAGAGGAAATTAATGTCTACAGCTGAGCGACAAACAAAAATAAGAATTGTATTGGTTAACACCTCCCATCCAGGAAATATTGGGGGTGCCGCCCGAGCAATGAAAAACATGGGTTTAGCGGAGTTATATCTGGTTGAACCGCGCGAATATCCTGCGCCAAGAGCCGTCTGGCGAGCAGCAGGGGCAAGCGATGTGCTAGCTAATGCAAAAATTGTTGGCTCAGTGGATGAGGCGATTAAGGATTGTGGTTTGGTGATTGGAACTAGTGCGCGGGAACGCAGAATACCCTGGCCTTTGATAAATCCCCGGGAGTGCGGTGAAAAAATTTGGCAAGAGGCTAAATCTCATCAAGTTGCGTTGCTCTTTGGGAGAGAGGATCGCGGGCTCACAAATAGTGAACTGCAAAAGTGTCACTATCACATGCATATTCCGTCGAACCCAGATTACAGCTCGTTAAATCTAGCGGCCTCGGTTCAAGTACTCTGCTATGAGATCCGTATGGCTAGTCTGGCATGTGAAAATGGTGATTTGCCGGAAATGAACGAGTGGGATCAGCCCCTAGCCACCGCTGATGAGTTAGAGTTATTTCACGACCATTTGGCCGCCACTATGGCTGATTTGAATTTCTATGATCCGGATAATCCTAAGCAGCTTTTAACGAGAATGCGACGGCTATTTAATCGTACTAGAATGGATAAGATGGAGGTTTCTATGCTGAGAGGTCTGCTATCAGCAGCACAACGAAAGCGCGGAAAGTAATCGAATCTGAGCCGATCTAAGTACTTGACTATTTTAGTAGGGTATTAGATAATTATTGCCTGTTAATGGTTAAATCCAGGTTAAAAATATGAGACTGACAACCAGAGGCCGCTATGCAGTGACGGCGATGCTCGATCTGGCTTTGCACTCAGAGAAAAGGCCCGTATCTGTCGCCGAGATTTCGGAGCGTCAAACAATTTCTTTGTCTTATTTGGAGCAACTTTTTGCAAGTCTACGGAAAGCTGGTTTAGTTGATAGTGTCCGTGGCCCGGGTGGCGGCTATCGTTTGGTAGGGACGACTGACTTAATTTGTGTGGCCGATATTATTAAGGCTGTCAACGAGTCTGTTGATAGTACCAATTGTGGAGGTAAGGGAGACTGTCAGGGCGGCAGTATCTGCTTAACCCACAATTTGTGGGATGATTTAGGCCGACAGATCACCGGCTTTTTAAGCGGAATTTCGCTAGCAGATTTGGTGGCCAAGCGCGATGTACAGACTATAGCCAATCGTCAAGTGGATCAGCTATTGACCTTGGAAGATAATAATGTGCGGGCTAAAGCCTGCTGATATGGAGTAGTAGATGAATCTACCGATTTACTTAGATTACGCGTCAACCACACCGGTTGATCCGGTCGTTGCCGAGAAAATGATGGAATTTTTGACCCCTGCTGGACAGTTTGGTAACCCAGCATCGCGTTCACATGTGTTCGGTTGGCAGGCAGAGGCCGCAGTGGAAGAGGCGCGTCAGGATGTTGCTAATCTTATTGGTGCAGACCCTAGAGAGATTGTTTGGACTTCAGGTGCAACCGAAGCTAACAATCTTGCGATTAAAGGTTGCGCGCACTTCAATCAGCGTAAAGGCAAGCATATTATCACCTCAAGAATCGAACATAAGGCGGTGTTAGACACCTGTCGCCAGCTCGAGCGTGAAGGCTTTGAGGTTACCTATCTTGATCCAGATTCTAATGGTCTGATCCAGCCGGCGATGGTCGCTGATGCGATTCGAGAAGACACAACTGTGGTGTCAATAATGCACGTTAATAACGAGCTTGGCACACTAAATGATATCGCCGCTATCGGTAAAATCTGTCGTGAGAAAAAAGTTTTCTTCCACGTTGATGCGGCCCAAAGCGCAGGTAAAACAGGGATTAATGTAGAGGACATGTACGTCGACATGATGTCCTTCTCTGCTCATAAAATTTATGGACCTAAGGGTATTGGCGCGCTGTTTGTGCGGCGCAAGCCCCGAGTGCGCATTGAAGCTCAGATGCATGGTGGTGGCCATGAACGTGGAATGCGATCTGGTACATTACCGACACACCAAATTGTTGGGATGGGAGAGGCATTTAAGGTTGGCTTTAAGAATTTGGCGGCAGAATCTGCTCGTATTGACGCTCTGCGTACTCGATTGTGGGTTGGCGTGTCTGATATGGAAGAGGTCCATTTAAATGGTTCTGAAGATCAGCATGTGCCTGGAATTGTGAATATTAGCTTTGCTTTTGTAGAAGGAGAGTCTCTCATTATGGCCTTGCGAGACCTGGCTGTTTCTTCTGGTTCTGCCTGTACATCGGCGAGTTTGGAACCTTCTTATGTGCTGCGGGCTCTCGGTCTAAATGACGAGATGGCCCACAGTTCGATTCGATTTAGTATCGGTCGTTTCACCTCAGAGAAAGACATAGACACGGCTATTGAGAAAGTGCGTCATGCAGTGGGCAAATTACGAGAATTATCGCCATTATGGGATATGTATAAAGCGGGAATTGATTTAAATACTGTACAATGGGCCGCTCATTAAGACGCTACTGGCGTCTTAAATTTGCAGCGTTAGTTTAAACTGTTAACTAGGAGTCATTATTGTGGCTTACAGCGAAAAAGTTATAGATCATTATGAAAACCCAAGGAACGTGGGTCAGTTAGATGAAACATCTAAAAACGTTGGTACTGGGATGGTGGGAGCACCTGCATGTGGTGATGTTATGCGTCTGCAAATTCGTGTTAATGATGAAGGTATTATCGAAGATGCAAAGTTTAAAACTTATGGTTGTGGTTCAGCTATTGCATCGAGTTCACTTTTAACCGAATGGGTTAAAGGTAAGCATTTAGATGAAGCTGAACAGATTAAAAACACCCAAATCGCCGAAGAATTGGCGCTTCCCCCCGTTAAGATCCATTGTTCAGTACTTGCTGAAGATGCAATCAAAACTGCAGTGCGCGACGTTCGAGCGAAGCAAGGGAGATAGCTGGCAAAATGGCAATCACAATGACCTCGGCTGCTGAGCAGCATGTCCTAAAACATTTAGAACATCGCACCACGGGCTTGGGTATACGCTTAGGCGTTCGTACTACCGGTTGTTCGGGATTGTCCTATGTTCTGGAATTTGTCGACGCTGCTGCTGCTGAGGACAAAATCTTCGAATTTAGTGATTTTAAATTGATGATTGATCCCAAGAGTTTGTTATATCTCGATGGTACCGAGTTGGACTATATTAAAGAGGGATTAAATGAAGGGTTTGAATTTAAAAACCCTAATGTTAAGGACGAATGTGGCTGCGGAGAGAGCTTTCACGTTTAACCTTTGCGCCTTTAATTAAAAATAGTCAGAGTGATGGGCCATTGAATTTTTCTAGCGATTTCTTTGCAGTTTTCTCAATTGCCCCAGTCTGGGACGTCGATCTCAATGATTTGGGCGTCCGCTATCGTAAACTCCAACAAGAATTTCATCCTGATAGGTACGCTACTAAATCGGATATTGAAAGGCGTGTCGCAGTGCAGGCATCCTCTTTTATTAATCAAGCCTTCGATACGTTGAAGTCCCCACTAAAGCGGGCGCAATATCTTTTAACGCTCAAAGACACAGATGTTGATCAAGAAACTCACATCACTAGTGATACTGTATTTTTGATGCAACAGATAGAATTACGAGAGACTCTGTCTGACATTTCTAATAAAGAGAATCCTTTGCAGAGTATTGCGACGCTTAGAATTGATGTTGAAAGCACCTATTGTGAACTTCAATCTGAATTTCAGCGTCAGTATGAATCTGAGTTATTTGATGATGCTTTTAACGCAATGGTTAAGATGCAGTTTTTTGCCAAGTTACTGGTCGAAATCGAACAGCTCGAAGCTGAACTAGAGGACTCATAGAGCGTGGTTTTATTACAAATTTCTGAACCTGGACAATCCCCTCAACCTCACCAGCGTAGAAACGCGGTGGGTATTGACCTTGGGACAACCAATTCACTAGTTGCAACTGTTCGCAGCGGCATGGCTGAAACTCTGCCAGATGCGAAGGGTCGGCATTTATTGCCTTCTGTAGTTCACTACGCTCCGCAAGGGGCTAATTGTGTGGGCATCGAAGCCGCAGAGCACAACGTAAGCGACCCGCTGAATACCATATCTTCGGTGAAGAGGTTGCTCGGGCGTGGACTCGAAGACGTTAAAATGTTTGGTAATCAGCTTCCCTATAATTTTCAGACTGATCAAGGTGGAATGCCTAAAATTGTTACTGCAAATGGACTGGTAAGCCCGATTCAGGTGTTGGCTGAGATTTTACGTACACTAGTACGTCGTGCTGAGGCATCCCTTGATGGTGTTTTAGATGGGGCGGTGATCACTGTGCCGGCTTATTTTGATGAGGCTCAGCGTCAGGCCACAAAAGATGCCGCGACTCTTGCGGGCGTTAAAGTATTACGGCTGCTTAATGAGCCTACTGCGGCGGCTATTGCCTATGGGCTAGAGAATGCCAAAGAGGGTGTTATTGCGGTCTATGATCTAGGTGGCGGGACATTTGATGTTAGCATTATGCGTCTCTCACGCGGTGTTTTTGAAGTGCTTGCAACTGGCGGTGATTCGGCTCTTGGGGGCGATGATTTTGACCACGCTATTGCTGAGTGGTTGCGCCAACAGTCGGGTATGAGCGAGTCCTTAAATCCAATGGAGCAGCGGATTCTTCTTGAAGCGGCCAAGGCAGCTAAAGAAGAGCTAACCGATTCTGAGACCGTCGAGATCGAACTTCTGGATTGGAGCGGTGTTCTGACCCGTGATGTGATGGATGATTTGATCGACGACTTACTGAAGCAAACTATTCGAGCTTGTCGTCGCTCATTGCGTGATGCCGGCGTCGCTGTAGACGAGATAGATACGGTAGTGTTGGTTGGTGGATCGACCAGAACCTTGAGAGTTCGAGATAAGGTGGCTGAATTCTTTGGTGTAGAGCCCTTAGCTAACCTCGACCCTGACAGGGTAGTTGCCTTAGGTGCGGCCTTGCAAGCGGAGGTGTTAATTGGTAACAAATCAGGCGACGAGATGTTGCTGCTAGATGTGATTCCGCTGTCCTTAGGTATTGAAACAATGGGCGGGCTGATCGAAAAGATTATTCACCGCAATACCACTATTCCCGTTGCCAAGGCCCAAGAATTCACCACATTCAAAGATGGGCAGACAGCTATGGCTGTGCACATTTTGCAGGGTGAACGCGAGTTGGTTGATGATTGCAGGTCGCTGGCTCGATTTGAATTGCGAGGTATTCCACCTATGGTTGCCGGTGCCGCCAAAATTCGAGTCACTTATCAAGTTGATGCGGACGGTTTGCTTAGCGTTACTGCTCGCGAATTGACTAGTAATGTAGAATCCAGAATCGAAGTGAAACCGTCTTATGGTTTAGCTGAAGATGAGATTACTCAAATGCTTCAAGATTCGTTCAACCATGCTCGGGATGATATGCAGGCCAGAGCACTTTGTGAGCAGCAGGTTGACGCCGACAGAATGATCGAAGACCTTCTTGCAGCGTTAAAGCAAGATGGAGATAAGCTGCTTAGTGCAGAAGAAATTCAGTGCCTAGAGGTGGCCGTCAAGGAACTCCAGAAGATACGAGCGGAGACCACGCAGTATCGAGTTTTGGCGCGTCAAATAGAGGCGGTGGGCAAAACTAGCGAGACTTTCGCTGCCCGGCGGATGGATGCCTCGATTAAGAGAGCATTGGCAGGGCGTAGCCTGGACGAAATTGAACAGGGTTAAAACAAAATCTATCCTTAAAGGACTTTATTGATCATGGCTCGAATAGTATTTTTACCTCATAAAGAGATATGTCCAGATGGCGCTGTTATTGAGGCCCACAAGGGAGAATCTGTTTGCGAAGCTGCTCTGCGCAATGGTCTTGATATAGAGCATGCCTGTGAGATGTCCTGCGCCTGTACGACCTGCCATATTCATGTTCGAGAGGGTTATGATTTACTTCCTGAAGCCGATGAGCTTGAGGAAGACTACCTCGATAAAGCCTGGGGAGTTGATCCAGACTCGAGGTTGAGTTGTCAGGTGATCATTGAGGAGCAGGACTTGGTAGTTGAAATCCCTATTTACACCATCAACATGGTGTCAGAGAGGCACTAAACAGAGGTGGTGATGGAGCGGCTTACTATTCTTAAATCTAAGTTACATCACAACTTACTCCTGTGCTTATTATTGATACTTTGCACGTCTTGTGTCACTTCTGTAGACACCATTGTTCAGTATACGGACGAGGAATTAACAACCGGGCAAGTAACTCCTACTAGACACAGGGTGATGTCCGATGGCCATCCAATGGCGGTATGGGAGAAGTCCCATGATGGGGCTAAAGGAATTATTTTATTCGTCCATGGCAGAACGTGGAGTGGTCTGCCGGACTTTGATCTTCAGGTTGAAGGTGAAGAATTATCACTGATGGATGGAATGCTCGAGCAGGGCTATGACTCTTATGCTATCGATCTGCGAGGCTATGGAAAAACGCCAAGAGATGCCAGCCAATGGCTTTCCCCAGTCAAGGCCGCTAATGATGTGATTAACGTTGTCGATTGGATATCTGAGCGCCATGACAATGTCCCCATTCATGTGTTTGGCTGGTCCTACGGTTCAGTGATTTCGCTGCTAGCAACTCAGAATAATTCAAATAATATTGCTAGTTTGACACTCTTCGGTTTTTGGTTGGATTTGGATGCTAGCGTAGAAAAAGATCATAAAGATAAGTCCCTAGAAAGACGTGTTAACACAGCAGAAGCTGCCGCAAGTGACTTTATTGTGCCGGGTAGTATCAGCCAGCGTGCCATCGATGGCTATGTGAAGGCTGCTTTAGCCGCCGACCCTGTCCGAGTTGATTGGCGTCGGGAGCAGGAATTTCTAACCATCGACCCTAGCCGCATTGATGTTCCTGTACTACTTATTCAGGGTGAGTTTGATCCTTATGCACCAACAGATTTGCAGGCCAAGCTGTTTACTCGGCTAAAGACTGCCGACAAAAGTTGGGTAGTGGTGTCCGGCGGTGATCATGCCGCGTTTATGGAGACTCCTCGGCCTTATTTTATACAGCTGTTCAAGGATTTTATTGAACGATTTAATCCATAATATAAAGCAAAGATGCGCCAATCAATGCGCATAAAATGAGGTAAAAATATGCTTAAGTGGACCGATGTTAGCGATATCGTCATCGAATTAATGGAACGTCACCCGGATGTTGATCCTCAGTATGTTAACTTTGTTGATCTACATAAGTGGGTTTTAGCCATTGAAGACTTTTCTGATGATCCTGATCGCTGCGGCGAAAAAATTCTTGAAGCTATTCAAATGACGTGGATTGACGAATTGGATTAAACGCACTTAGTGTCTGTATCGTGTTCTGAATAAGAGGCGCAATAATAATATATATCAAACCCATGCAGTCGGGCACAGTAAAGTTGATTCGATGCTAGGAGCGATATGTTAGAAGGAATTCCTATGCAACCTAGAATGAGCATGATCACCTTGGGCGTGGATAACCTAAAACGCTCTATCGATTTCTATCAAAATGGATTGGGATTCCCCAGGCATGGGCACGAAGACAATATTGCTTTTTTTAAACTCAGCGGCACTTGGCTTGGACTGTATGATCGAAAAGAACTTGCTGAAGATGCACAGGTTAATGCTGCAGGATCGGGCTTCAATTCTTTTGCGATTGCGCACAATGTTTTGTCAGAAGCCGAAGTGGTTAGCGTGATAAAGCAGGCTGTTGAAGCTGGGGCCGTAATGGTCAAGGAACCGCAGAAGGTATTTTGGGGTGGTTTCAGTGGTTACTTTAAAGATCCTGACGGACATTTATGGGAGATAGCTTTCAATCCCTTTACCTGGATCGGCCCCGAAGATGAAGAAGCTGTATAAACTGTGGTTGAAGCTGAATTCAGTCAAGTCATTCTCTAGGGTCACTGAAACAAGAAATTCTCGCTCAATTGAGTGTTATGTGAATATGAATGTGAATGTTTGATGCACATTCTATTCGACTTAGATGGCACCTTAACTGATCCCAAAGAAGGGATCCTTGCATGTATTCATTTTGCCCTTTCAAAATTGGGCATTAAGATTGGCAAAGATGCTAATTTAAAATCTTATATTGGGCCACCACTTCAAGACACCTTTAAAGACTTATGTGGAAATGAGAAGCTTACAGAAAATGCTGTCACTCTATCTAATCAGGCAAAAGTAAAAATTAACACAAAAATTGTCTATACTTTTTAGTACAACTTTTGTAGATCAAGTTTCTCATAAGGACATAGCTGAAATGGAAATTTTTAAAAACCTTGTTATTCTTACCGCCATATCTCTTACTTTTGCATGTTCACCACCAAAGCCCACTGCTCTTGAAAGCGATGTTGCAATAGACAAAACGGCCATCACAACTAAAGCTGGCGCTCCCTTATTTGATAATATGGGCGTACACCAGCACTCTATTACTACCGATGTTCCTGGCGCCCAACTGTATTTCGATCAGGGATTGGTTCTGGCCTTTGGTTTTAATCATGCAGAATCAATTCGTTCCTTTCAGGCAGCGCAGCGACTAGACCCTGATTGTGCAATGTGTTTTTGGGGTGAAGCGCTCGCGACCGGACCCAATATAAATGTTACCAGTAATGGCAAAGTTGTGATGTCGGGCGATGATCGAAAATCTGCCTACGTTGCTTTGCAAAAAGCATTGAGCTTAAAGGACAAGGCTTCTGCGGCTGAGCAAGACTATATTGAAGCATTATCCACTCGTTATAATGGAAAGCCCGAATCTGACAGAGCCATACTTGATATCGCCTATGCGAATTCAATGCGAGACTTGGCTAATAAATACCCCCAAGACAATGATGCAGCGGTATTATTTGCTGAAGCCCTTATGAATACGATGCCTTGGGATTATTGGCTTGACGCCGAACAGCCAAAACCTGCAACAGTTGAGGTAATTAATACTCTTGAGAGTGTCATGAAGCGTCAACCCGAACATCCCTTGGCACTCCATTTGTATATTCATGCTGTGGAGGCCTCGAATCAACCTGGTCGAGCAGAAGTTGCTGCAGACACGCTGGCTGATCTAGTTCCAGGATCAGGCCATTTGGTGCATATGCCGGCACATATATATTGGCGTGTTGGACGTTACAATGATGCAGTTAAGGCCAATATTCAGGCGGCCACAGTAGATGAAGAGTACATCGCGGCTTGCAATGCTCAGGGTTTTTATCCCGCCCTGTATTATCCCCATAACATACATTTTTTATGGGCAGCATCAAGCATGATGGGTAATAGCAAGTTAGCCATAGAGTCCGCGCGCAAAGTAGCAGTTAATGTCAGATTAGAAATGATAGAGCAGTTCCCCACGGTAGAGTTTTTTAAAACCATTCCCATATTGGCGCTAACTCAGTTTGGCCGTTGGGATGAAATCTTGGCCGAACCCTTGCCGCCTGCACAACTGCAATTCTCAAACGCCATCCACCATTATGCTCGCGGTGTAGCCCTCGTGCGCAAAGATGACTTGAACGCGGCAAAAACAGAACTTGAAGCCTTGCAACCTTTGATGGACAGCGAGGTGATCCACACACTAGACGGCTCAGACTATCCGGCAAGTGTATTGCTATCTATTGCCGATGAATTACTCGAGGGAGAAATTGCCCTAGCTAGCGGAAAAAATAAAGAGGCTATTGATCATTTCACTTCCGCGGTGGCGCAGCAAGACACATTACCGTATACGGAACCACCATTTTGGTATTACCCAACAAGACAATCATTAGGACAAGCGCTTGTTGAAGCCGGAGAATATGTGAGTGCCGAACAGGTATACCGTACAGACTTAGTGGCCTATCCCAAAAATGGATGGTCCATGTTTGGCCTGATACAAAGCTTAGAAGCACAGGGCAAGCAAGAAGAGGCCGATAAAGCGAAAGAGATGTTTGATATTGTATGGAGTATGGCAGATGTGAAGCTGGAAGCGTCACGTTTATAGACACTAGCTAGCTTATTGATTTCAAACTGAGTCGACTAATCAAGTGTTGTTCAGCTTTAGTTCTTAGAAAATGCCATATAGATTGTAAAATGAATTGCGGCGACCAAAGGATTGGTTGCGCCCATAAAATAGGCTACCGATACCAAACAGAAAGTCTTACACCTTAGTTGTGGCGCAAATTTAATAGCCTGCAAGTCGTGTAAACTTGACCACCAACGTTTTTCAACATTGGGTCTCTTTGAAAACCCAGTATACGGCAGAATTCCAGAGTGCTTAAACCAGTTAGTCGATAAGGCTGATTCAATACCTGTAGCGACATCTAAGCCAACCGTTTACTCGGAACGAATAATTGAGCACTTCGCTTTGAGCCAGTACTTTAATGTAATTTATGGAAGTAATCTTGATGGATCACTAGCAGATAAAACCGATTTGCTAGGTCACATCGTAAAGAGTGAGGGTATACTTTCACAAGATACCCTAATGATTGGTGATCGAAGTTACGATATGATCGGAGCTAGAAACCACGGCATCAAGGCAATAGGTGTATTGTGGGGGTACGGAACTGAAGAAGAGCTCAACAATGCTGGTGCAAATGCACTATGTAATCATCCCAGTGAGATTTATGCACAAATATTCATATAACAATGGTATGCAGTAAAACTGCATCGCTGAACAGATCAAACAAGGTAGCCAAATGGAACCGTCCGAACTATGAACTAAGGAGGACAAAATTGCTCAGTGATAGAGGGGTTTATACATGTTGAAAATAGTCAAATATCTCATTGTTCTCCTAGTGGCCATTGCGCTGATAGTGGTAGTAAGGGGCTTATTACATCGCCCTAGTGTGACGGTGCTCCAGAGTGAGCGTGTCATCGCTCTTGATGAGTCGCGCTTAATTACAAATCTTTCTGCGTCTCTTGTATTTCCCACTATATCTTTTCAAGAGTCGAATGCGGATGACCATGTCGCATTTACGCAATTCCAAAACTGGTTGACGGATACCTATCCCGCTTTTCACCGTAACCTAGAGCTCCAAAAGTTCAACCAGACGCTACTGTTTAAATGGCAGGGTGCAGATACCACTCTGCAACCGGTATTGGTAACCGGCCATTACGATGTTGTGCCGGTTATTCCCGGGACTGAAGGCTTGTGGACTCACCCTCCTTTTAGTGGGCATATCGAGGATGGATATATTTGGGGGCGCGGTGCTCTCGATGATAAAAGTGGCGTTATCGGTATGGTGGAGGCTGCTACCTATCTGTTGGCAAGGGACTACCAACCGCTGAGGACCATCTATTTTAGTTTTGGGCACGATGAAGAAATTGGTGGCGCCATGGGTGCTGGATTAGTTGCCGACTATTTCAAAAAACAGGGAGTGCAATTATTATGGTCCCTTGATGAGGGCTCATTTCTACTTGATGGATTTATTCCCGGTATAGATAGATTAGTTGCTGCGGTCAATGTTGCCGAAAAGGGTAGTCTTACCCTGCAGTTGGTGGGTAAGTCAGAGGGTGGGCACTCTTCAATGCCTCCGCCACAAACGGCGGCGGGCATTTTAGCTGAAGCGATTACTAAACTCGAAAAAAACCCCATGCCTGGTGGGTTGGAAGGGTTGAGTTTGGCAATGTTTGATACCCTGAGTAGAGAAATGCCGTTTATTAATAGGCTGTTATTTGCTAATCGCTGGTTGTTTGGCGGACTCATCGACAGAAGCCTAGAACAAAGCCCGGAGACCAATGCTATGTTGCGTACAACCACCGCCGTAACCATGTTGTCGGGTAGTGTGAAAGTCAACGTACTGCCCATAGAGGCTACGGCAATGGTGAATTTCCGCTTGCATCCTCGCGACACTGTTGAGGAGGTGATTGCCCATGTGAATCGAGTGGTCGCTGACGAAAACGTCGATGTTCGACGCGTCAATTTTGGTGGTTGGAACGGTGAGCCAGCCTCAACAGTGTCTAGTTGGGATGCTGTGGGGTTTTCTATTATCCAACAGGCTGTACTCGACATTTATCCCAATGCGTTAGTGGCGCCTGGTCTTATGGTGGCCGCCTCTGATTCACGACATTACGGCAAGGTTGCCGATGATGCGTATCGATTTAATCCTTTCCCGATTTCCGCTGGGGAATTTACCGGATTTCATGGCACCAACGAAAGAATTAGTTCGGCGAGTTTTATTAGTGGCGTCAAAGTTTATATTGGTATTCTTGAATCAGGCTCAAGTCGATAACTATGGGCTCAGTATAGGCATGGGTTGATTCAGTAAGCCTCGGGCTGGTGTTATAAGGACCCTCCAATGCTGGTTGATTCAGTGATTAAGCCATATTGCGGCGGTGGTGGACTAGAAAGCAGTTGTGACGACCACCATTGATAGGTAGAATTCGCGCACTTTTTATACCTCATTCTTAAATTACTGACTTTGGAGAAATTTCATGGCGTCTGAACGCACATTATCGATCATTAAGCCTGATGCAGTGGCAAAAAACGTTGTTGGCCAGATTTTGAGCCGATTTGAAACTGCAGGGCTTAATGTTGTTGCCTGTAAAATGATTCACCTTAGCCGGGAACAGGCTGAAGGCTTTTATGCAGAGCATAAAGAGCGTGGTTTCTTTAGTGATTTGGTAGGCTTTATGACGTCTGGTCCAGTTTCTGTGCAGGTGCTTGAAGGTGAGAACGCTATTATGACTAATCGAGACCTCATGGGAGCAACTAACCCTAAAGAGGCTGCAGATGGTACTATTCGTGCAGATTTTGCGGAATCTATTGACGCCAACGCGGCACATGGTTCTGATTCAGCTATTTCTGCGGCGCGAGAAATCGCCTACTTTTTTAAAGATAGCGAGATTTTTCCTCGTTAGACAGTGAGATATTAGGACTTTTATGTCCCCAAAATTAGCAGTAAATCTAATAGACGACCAACCCCAAGAGGTTAAAACTAACCTGTTGGGGTTTTCTGCGTCTCGTCTTGGCGACTTCATGGAAGAAATAGGTGAGAAACGTTTTCGCGCGACTCAGGTTATCAAGTGGATTCATCAGATGGGAATCTGTGATATTAATGCGATGAGCAACCTATCTAAGGACTTACGCGCCAAACTTGACCAAGTCGCAGAGGTCAAATTACCCGAAGTGGTGAGTTGCCAAGATTCTGTCGATGGAACGCGCAAATGGCTGATTCGAGTCGATGGCGGAAGCTGTATTGAGATGGTTTATATTCCCGAGCGGGAGCGAGGCACTCTATGTGTGTCATCTCAGATCGGTTGCGCGCTTGATTGCAGTTTCTGTGCGACGGGTAAGCAGGGTTTTAATAGAGATCTAACAGCTGGAGAAATTATCGGCCAGTTATGGATTGCTGCAAATTCTTTCGAACAGTTCACCCACAAGGCCAAGCGTCGTGTCACTAATGTGGTGATGATGGGAATGGGCGAGCCTTTAATGAATTTTGATAACGTTGTTGATGCTATGAGCATTATGCTCGAAGACAATGCTTATGGTCTCTCAAAGCGGCGGGTGACGCTTAGCACTGCAGGTGTTGTTCCTCAACTGGATAAGTTGGGTGATGTCAGTGACGTATCTCTCGCCATTTCTCTGCATGCTCCAAATGATGAGCTGCGCAATCAGTTGGTGCCGATTAACCGCAAATACCCTTTAGCTCAATTTATTGCAAGTGCGAAAAATTATATTGAAAAAATGCCTGATAATCGAAGGAAAGTCACCGTTGAATATACACTGATGGATCAGGTAAATGATCGATCAGCCCATGCTCGTGAATTAGCGGTGTTATTGAAAGATTTGCCCTGTAAGGTCAATCTCATTCCGTTTAATGCTTTCCCAGGGTCAGAATACAAGCGGGTCACCAATACTGCGCTCAACCGGTTTAGAGATATTCTAATGGCGGAGGGTTACACTGTTACCGTAAGAACCACTCGAGGTGATGATATTGCTGCCGCGTGCGGGCAGCTTGCCGGTGAAGTCAACGACCGGACTAAGCGCCAAGAGCGCTATAAAAAGCGCTTAAGTGAGGTTCAAACGCTTCAGATTAGTGACTAGCCTTGATGGCTGTCCCTAGGTTGTATTAGGAAGACAATGGATGTTATTTCACAGGGAATGATAAAGTATGAAACCTGGATCAGGAATAGGCTCTATAACCACTTTTTTACTAGCCTCTCTGCTTTTATCTGGATGCGTTTCTTCGACTAACATGACCAAGATGTCTGTAGATACAGTTGACGCTTATCAACAGCACCTGAACTTAGCTATGCAGTATATCGGGATGAATAATCGCGGTTTGGCTCGGATACATTTAGTTAAAGCAGAAAAGTATTTTAATAGCTCAGACAAGGTCGCGCAGTCACAGTTCTATAATGGATATGCTCTGCTTTACCAAATAGAGCTAGAGCTAGTCCTAGCTGAGAAATATTTTCGTAAAGCTTTAGATGGCAATGCCGAAAATAGTACTGCTAGATATAATTTTGCATCGTTTCTGTTTAATCAGGAGCGTTTTGAAGATGCTTTAGATCAAATATTGATCGTCACTGAAGATCTTAATTATCAGCGTCGACCTCAGGCATTTTATATCGCTGGGTTATTAGAGAATAAGCGTGAACAGCCGGACAGGGCGTTAGGATTCTTTATTCGAGCTTCGGAACTATCTCCGCTGTTTGGTCCGCCCTATATTGAGTCAGCTAAAATATATATGGGACAGAAAAATCTTGTCTTAGCGAAGAAAAAACTTCAGGAACATGTTGGATTGGCGGGACCAACAGCGGATAATCTTTGGTTGTCGATTCGATTAGAGACTCACCTTGGCAATAATGAGTTGGCTAGAATTCTGGGGGAAAAGCTTAAAATGCTGTATCCCGATTCTAAACAGGCGGCGCAGTATGCGACGGCGTTGCAATATTAGTTTAAAATAAATGCTCCACTAATAAGCGAGAAGCGAGTAAAAGTTGAATTTTAGTGAAACTCCCATCGTGCGGCGTAAGTCGCGACAAATTATGGTCGGTAACGTACCTGTTGGCGGCGATGCACCTATATCCGTCCAGAGTATGACTAACACTCTGACTTCAGATGTAGAGGCTACGGTGGCCCAGATAAAGCGTATACAGCAGGCTGGTGCAGACATCGTTCGAGTTTCTGTTCCTAGCATAGAAGAAGCGGATGCCTTTGGTGAGATAAGAAAGCGAGTGAGCATCCCCCTAGTTGCCGATATTCATTTTGACCATAAAATTGCTCTTCGTGTTGCTGACTTGGGTGTGGATTGTCTTCGTATTAACCCCGGCAACATAGGTCGGGAAGATCGTCTGAGAGAGGTTATTGCAAAGGCTAAGGACCTTAACATCCCAATCCGAATTGGCGTTAACGCGGGATCCTTGGGTAAAGATTTACTGCGTAAGTATGCTGAACCAACGGCAGAGGCCATGGTCGAATCAGCTATGCGCAATGTTGACCTTTTAGATAAATATGATTTCCAAAATTTCAAAGTGAGCGTTAAGGCATCTGACATATTTATGGCTCAAGCGGCCTATCGCGATCTTGCCACACGTATTGAACAGCCTCTTCACTTGGGTATCACTGAGGCTGGAGGGCTGCGCGCTGGTACTGTTAAGTCAGCCATTGGGCTTGGCGCGCTGTTGTTAGACGGTATAGGCGATACCATTAGGATTTCACTGGCCGCTGAACCTGAGGAGGAGGTCAAAGTTGCCTGGTCGATGCTTCGAAGCTTGAGGCTTCGATCCAAAGGCATTAACTTTATTGCCTGTCCCAGTTGTTCCCGTCAAAATTTTGATGTTATCAGCACGGTCAATGAACTGGAAAATAGACTGGAAGACATTACCGTACCGCTGGATGTATCAATTATTGGATGTATTGTGAATGGACCGGGAGAAGCCAAGGCTTCTGACTTTGGTTTAACGGGCGGCACTCCCGCTCATTTAGTGTATCTTGACGGCGTTCCTGATCATAAAATTAGTCAAGATAATTTGGTTGATCAGTTAGAGGCTGAAATTCGCACTAAGGCCGCCGCCAAAGAGGCTCAGTTGGCGCTGGACGCCTCGCGAATAATTGCCAGAGGTTAAAAAGAGACTTGTCATGAAAATCCAATCTTTGCGCGGTATGCATGACCTGCTCCCAGAAAACTCAGCCATTTGGCAGTATCTAGAAAAGACGGTTGCCGATTTACTGTCTCGCTATAGTTATAAAGAAATTCGTTTTCCTATACTCGAACAAACAGAGTTGTTTAAGCGCTCTGTGGGCGAAGCCACCGATATCGTGGAAAAGGAGATGTATACCTTTGAAGACCGCAACGGTGATCAACTTAGCTTGCGTCCTGAAGGGACTGCAGGTTGCGTTAGAGCCTGCACAGAGCATGGCCTGCTGCATAATCAAACACAGCGATTATGGTACGCCGGGCCAATGTTTCGTCATGAGCGCCCGCAAAAAGGCCGGCAACGCCAGTTCCACCAAATTGGTGTAGAAGCTTTTGGATTGAATGGTCCAGATATTGATGCTGAGTTACTGCTGCTCACGGCGAATTTATGGAAAACGTTAAAGATTGATGGCGTCCTGAGGTTGCAGATTAATTCGTTAGGCTCGTCGACTGACCGAGCAACTTATCGTGAGAAATTAGTCGGCTACTTGATGGCCCACCGAGATAATCTAGATGAAGATAGTCAGCGGCGTCTGGAGACTAACCCGATGCGGATACTGGATAGTAAGAATCCAGATGTGCAGAGAATTGTCGATGGAGCGCCTAAGCTAATTGATTTCATTGACGATGATTCAAGGCAGCACTTTGAGCACCTTTGCGGCATCTTAGACGCTGCTAAAATCACCTATGAAATCAATCCACGGCTGGTTCGGGGGTTGGATTATTATTCCAAAACTGTATTTGAGTGGGTTACTGACAGTCTTGGTGCTCAAGGCACTATCTGTGCAGGGGGTCGCTATGACGGGTTGGTTGAACAACTTGGTGGAAAGCCTTGCCCCGGGGTAGGTTTTGCCATGGGTGTCGAACGGTTGGTGCTGTTACTTGACGAATTAAAGGTTGTCCCTGATAGTGTCGGCCAAACCGTGGATATTTACTTACTGGCGGTCGGTGAGGTTAGCAATGCTGCAGCTGTATTGGCTGATAATCTGCGAAATCATTGCCCTAATCTGCGTATCGAGAGTCATTGCGGTGGTGGCAGTTTTAAATCGCAAATTAAAAAAGCGGATAAAAGTGGTGCAGCCGTGGCGCTTATTCTAGGCGAGTCAGAGGCGGCGTCATCGACTGTCGGGGTCAAGTACCTGCGACAAGAACATACACAAGAAACTGTTGTCCAAGGTAACTTGGCAAATTTACTTAATGATTTTTTTACTAATTGAGGCAAACGCGTGGCAGATCACCTTACCGAAGAAGAACAAATTGAATCCTTAAAAGCATGGTGGGCAGAAAATGGCGTTAAGACCCTTGTGTCAATTGTGCTGATTGTGGGTGGGTATTTTGGATACCAATCTTGGGATCAAAACAAACAGCTTCAGGCTGAGATAGCCTCGAGTATTTGGCAAAATAGTATGGACATCGTTTCTAGCCAAGCGCCAGGTGAGAACTTTCTGCCCGAGCAGCAGACGGCTATCAATAATGATGCAGACCAGCTGAAAAATGACCATGCTGGAACTGGTTATGCTCATTTTGGAGCAATGCTAAAAGCAAAAATAGCCGTGGAAAATGACGATTTAGAAACTGCCGCCGCCGAATTGCAGTGGTCTCTTGATAACAATCCTGAGCCGGCGACAGAAATGATTGTTCGGCTTAGATTAGCTCGTGTGGAAGCTGCTCTAGGTAATGTTGAGCTTGCTCTGGAGATGGTCCAGGGAATCGATTTTGGTACTCACAAGTCGGCTTATGAAGAAGCTAAAGGCGACTTTTATTTGCTGTTAGATAATACCGAGGCGGCCTATACAGCTTATGACGCAGCAATTGCATCCAATGAGTCCAACGATCCAATCGTTGGTAATATATTGGAGCTTAAAATTGGACAGGTGCTACCAGTAGCAACGCCTGATGCAATAATCGGAGATGATCAATGAAAAAACTGAGTCTTTTGTTTTGCGTCTTGCTGGCTTCTGGATGTAGCTGGTTTGGTAGTGGTGACGACGACGCTGCAATTGAACCTGCAGAGTTGGTTGATTTCCAATCGGAAGTGTCCCTGGTTCGTCAATGGTCGGCTAGCGTGGGTTCAGGTACTAAAAATTACTTGATTAGCTTGCGGCCAACGGCTAATCGAGACACAGTTTTTGCTGCAGACTATGAAGGACAGGTTACTGCGTTAGATGTCGATACTGGCGAGGTGCGCTGGCAGACTGAGTTGAATGTTCCAGTGACCGGCGGAGTCGGTTACGGTGCTGGGTTGGTTATGGTCGGAACGGTTGAGGGTGAAGTCTATACCTTGGATGCGGACGACGGTTCGGTTCTGTGGACAAGCCAGGTCAGCTCAGAGGTTCTATCGAGCCCTAAATCGAATGGCGAAATCGTTGTAGTTCATAGTATCGATAATAAAATGGTCGCCCTAGATGCTAAGACCGGTGAAGAATTATGGCAGCACGATGGTGACGCCCCCATTTTGAGTGTTCGTGGCACTAGTGAATCGGTGGTTACTAATAATATGGTTTTATCTGGATTTGATTCAGGTAAATTGATTGCTTTCAGTCCCGACAACGGTTCGATTATTTGGGAGACTCGACTGGCTTTGCCAACGGGTCGAACAGAGCTCGAGCGTATGGTTGATATTGATGGCGAACCTCTGTTGGTTGGTGATGTTATTTACTCTGTGACCTATCAAGGGCGTGTAGGAGCGGTGAGTCGAGGCACAGGAAGAAGCCTCTGGTCTCAGGATAGCTCTTCTCACCATGCGCCAGCTCACAGTGCGGGTCAGATTTATGTGACTGGAGCAGAAGATTCGGTGCAGGCATTTCACGCGGGTAACGGGCAACTTATTTGGTCTAATGACCAGTTGTTTTTACGCCGTTTAACCGGCCCAGCTAATCTTGCCGGCATAATAGCGACAGCCGATGCCGAAGGCTATTTACATCTACTAGACCCGATAGATGGACGCTTCGTTGGTCGAGAAAAGATAGATGGTAGCGGTATTAGTACACCGATGTTAAGTGTTGGTGAATCTCTTATTATTCAATCTAACAATGGCAAAGTTAGCGCTTATAAAATTCAATAGCGAAAACTATTCTTAATTAAAGTAGAATGCCGCAGTTGAAACCTGCGGCATTTTTTATCCTATGATTCCTGTTATAGCCCTAGTGGGCCGGCCTAATGTAGGCAAATCTACTCTCTTTAATCGACTTACCCGCAGTCGCGACGCGCTGGTGGCTAACTATTCAGGTTTAACCCGTGACCGCAAATACGGTGACGGGGAGATGTTTGATCGTCGCTTTATGGTTATCGATACCGGCGGTATCAGCGGAGAAGAAGAGGGTATAGACGCAGAGATGGCAGATCAGTCGCTCTTGGCGATGGATGAAGCGGATATTGTTTTATTTATTGTTGATTGTCGTTCAGGTGTTACCTCTGCAGACTATATGATTGCTGATAAGTTACGGCGTAAAAATCGCTTGGTTTATCTGGTTGCCAATAAAATAGACGGCCTTGATCCCGCCACGGCCTTGGCAGATTTTTATGAAATGGGGTTTGCCGGGATGTTCCCTACGACGGCAACCCATGGCCGTGGCGTACGATCAATGATGGAGGAGATCTTAGAGCCTTATCCAGAGTATGTAGAGTCACAGCCAGATGGTTCAAATAGTATTAAGATTGGTGTCGTGGGCAGGCCAAATGTTGGCAAATCAACGTTGGTAAATCGCCTTTTAGGTGAAGATCGAGTGGTTGTGTTTGATCAACCCGGCACTACCCGAGACAGTATCTATATCGACTATGAGCGTCACGGCCAAAAATATACTCTGATAGATACAGCGGGTATCCGTAAGCGTAAAAATGTAAAACTTGCGATCGAAAAGTTCTCAATTGTGAAGACATTGCAGGCTATTGATGATGCTAATGTTGTTGTGCTTATGGTGGATGCGCATGAGGGGCTGGTTGACCAAGACTTGCATCTAATGGGTTCTGTTATTGATGCTGGGCGAGGGTTAGTCCTTGGTATCAATAAGTGGGATGGACTTGATCCAGACAAGCGTGAACATATTAAAGTAGAGATTAAACGTCGCTTACAGTTTGCCGATTTTGCTGACGTACACTTTATTTCAGCCTTACACGGTACTGGCGTTGGTAACCTCTACGACTCTATTGGAGCAGCCTATGCTGCAGCCACAGATACCTTAAGTGCGTCCCGTTTAACTAAGGTGCTTGAAGGTGCAGTTGAGGAGCATCAACCGCCAATGATTCATGGACGTCGTATTAAATTACGTTTTGCCCACGCTGGAGGCCGGAATCCTCCGGTAATTATAATCCATGGCAATCAAACTGATTCGGTTCCGGCGCAATACACTCGATATTTAGAGAAGATTTTCCGTCGAGAGCTAGGCTTGCATGGGACGCCAGTGAGAGTCGAATACCGTACTGGCGACAATCCTTATAAAAATAAGGCTGTTGTGCCTAGCGACCGTAAAGCAATGAAGCGTAAAAAGATTGTTAAATACAGTAAACGAAACGACTAACCTTAGGCTCGATTATTTTATATGATCCAGCGGGAGCTCAGTACGTTGAACGACTTTACGCAGTACAAAGCTTGTCTTAATACTTCTGATCCCATCAATGCGATTCAGCTTTTTAAGTAAAAAGCGTTGGTAATAATCCATATCTGGCATCACCACCTTAAGCAAATAGTCGGCGTCGCTGCCGGTAATTAAAGAGCATTCTAGTACCTCAGGCCATGCGCTTACGCTTCGGTCAAAGTTCTCCAGTCGCGCAGATTCTTGGTTCTCTAGGCAAACCATCACATAGATGCTGATCGGCAATCCAAGCTTATCTTGATCCAGTAAGGTTATCTGACGATTGATAATACCCGTCTCTTGAAGAATTTTTATCCGCCGGGCACAGGGTGATGGGGACAAGCCTACGCGTTCCGAAAGTTCTAGGTTGCTAATGCTGCCATCGGCTTGGATTTCCTCAAGAATTCGGCGGTCAATACGGTCAAGTTTAGGAATTGGCATTATTAATCTTTAAACTATTATTATTTGGTGAATATAGCTCTTAATTGGCAATATAACCACTTTAAAAAGGAGAAATAGCCTAATTATTAGGTTTATTATGAACTATATTCATGTGATTTAAAGAGTAGATAAAAATGTCCGAAAATAACAAGCTGGCCTTTGCTACTCGTGCCGTACATAGTGGCTATGACTCATCTGACTCCCATGGCTCGCTTAATCCTCCTATTTATATGACGTCGACCTTTTGTTTCGATTCCGTGGAGCAGGGTGCGGAGAGATTTTCTGGAGAAGATCCAGGCCATTTTTATGGTCGCATATCGAACCCTACCCAAGAGATCCTTGAAACGCGCTTAGCTGATTTAGAAGAGGGTGAAGCGGCTCTGGCAACGGCTTCAGGTATGGGTGCAATTAGCGCAACTTTCTGGACAATCGTCTCTCCTGGCGATCATGTGTTAGTTGATAAAACTATTTATGGATGCACTTTTTCCTTTATGGAGCATGGCCTTAAGAAATTCGGTATAGAGGTTACCTATGTTGATTTCACCAACCATAATGACATTGCTGCAGCTTTACAGACCAATACCAAGGTGGTGTACTTTGAGAGTCCGGTGAACCCTTCGATGCGGATACTCGATATTGCGGCAATTAGTGCAGTAGTGAAATCCCACAACGCGGACATTCAGGTGATTATAGATAACACCTATTGCACGCCTGCATTGCAGCGGCCACTGACTATGGGGGCCGATATCGTGGTGCATTCTGCGACCAAATATCTTGGCGGTCATGGTGATTTAATTGCTGGGGCGGTGGTGGGACGTCAAGAAATGATTCAACAAATTAGATTGTTTGGACTAAAGGATATGACCGGAGCAGTTATTTCACCGATCAATGCCTTTTTGATTTTACGCGGTATTAAAACCTTGCAGTTGCGCATGGAGAGACACTGTGAAAACGCACAGGTTATCGCCGAGCTATTAGATCAACATCCCGCGGTTAAAAGTGTCTTTTACCCAGGTTTGAAGACCGATGCAGGTCACCAATTGGCGGCTCGTCAGATGGATGGTTTCGGGGGCATGGTTGCATTTGAGCTTAAAGAGGGGTTTGATGCGGCAGCCAAAATGCTAAATCGCCTAAAACTAATCAAACGGGCGGTGAGCCTAGGAGATGCTGAAACGCTCATTCAACATCCGGCCAGCATGACGCACTCTACCTATACACCGGAGCAGCAAGCTGAACACGGCATTAGTCGCGGCTTAGTCCGAATCTCAGCCGGGTTAGAATCGGTATTAGATATAGTCGCAGACCTAAAACAAGCCCTGGCACAAGGATAATACTTGCGCTTACAGCTTGGTTTTAGCCGTCTTGGTTACAGCAAAAGATATCTCACCATCAGCGACCTGACCTTTTAAGTTATCACCGCGCCTAATGTCATCAATGGTTTTGATGACCGCGCCTTCGCTGTTGCGGATAACAGAATACCCGCGCGCTAAGGTTTTTAGCGGACTGACTGTGTCTAATAAATGCATCGCTTGCGCTGTCTTCACTCTCTTGTCATTAATCTGTTGTCCAACTATTTTAGATAGCTGTTTGATTATATTAATAAGGACAAGTTTCTGGCGCTCTATAGCCTGACCTGGATGGCAGCGCAGTAAGTTGTCTCGCAGCGACTGACTCCGGTATCGTTGTTCTTGAAGTTTGTTTAGCATCGCTCTACCTAGGCGAATATCTAAGTGGTCGAGGTGTTGCGCTTGCTCTTGTAGTTTACGGCCCGGGTGCTGGAGTCTTTTCTGCAGGTGAGCCACTTGCTGTCCAAACTCGTTTATTTTTCTAGCTAGAGCCTCGATCAATAATGCCTCTAATGCAAAGAACTGATTGAGAATTTCATTACCATCAGGGCTGATTAATTCTGCCGCTGCAGAGGGTGTAGGCGCCCGAAGATCAGCGACTAAATCGGCGATAGTAAAATCAACCTCGTGGCCGACTGCGCTGATAATAGGTAACTGGCTGTTAAAAATCGCGCGCGCTACTTTTTCTTCATTGAATGGCCATAAATCTTCCAGCGACCCTCCTCCACGGCCGACTATTAAGGCATCGCAATGTCCATGCTGATTTGCGATTTCGATGGCCTCGACAATTTGATCTGCGGCCTGATCGCCCTGCACGGTGGTTGGGAAAATACTAACCTTAATGGCGGGGAAGCGACGCTGTAATACCGAGAGTATGTCTTTTATGGCGGCCCCAGTGGATGAGGTAATAACACCTACCTGCGTCACTGATGAGGGCATTGGTTTCTTGTGCCTTGGGTCGAACAGGCCCTCGCTATCAAGTTGCGCTTTTAGTTGATCAAAGCGTCTTTGCAGCGCGCCAAAACCCGCCTCTTCCATATGCTCTATGATTAGTTGGTACTCACCTCGGCCTTCATAAAGGCCTGCTCGGCAACGCACAAGCACCTGGGTGCCATTGGCAGGAGTAAAGCTAACGCGCTGATTAGTATTGCGAAACATGGCGCAGCGCACTTGAGCCTGTTCATCTTTGAGGGTTAGATACCAATGACCAGAGCCGGGTCTTGCGAAATTTGATATTTCTCCTTCCACCCACAATAAGGGTAGATTCATCTCTATCAATTGCCTTACCGAACGATTTAGTTCGCTAACCGAAAAAATTTGGCGATGGTTGGTGTCTATAGTCATTGCGCTATTGTAGAGAAAGACGAGTCCAATGGTAACTAATTTGCGTATTTTGAAGTATTAATAAATTTGATGAAAATTAACAAAAAAACATTAAAATCAGGCGTTTAAGTTCTGTATGCGGTGTGTTTAAAGTGCTAAATAGTTGTTTACCTAATGGTACACATTAGCTTATAATGCGCCGCTTACTTTTTAAAACCCTAACATGTCGTCTCTTTTTAGAGCATACCGAGGTAAGCGTTCTCTATGTTACGAATTTCTCACGAAGCACTCACCTTTGACGATGTATTACTTGTCCCCGGGTACTCTGACGTCACCGCAAAAGAGGTAACGACTCATACTCAGTTGACCCGTGGTATTACCATGAATATTCCGCTGGTCTCAGCGGCAATGGACACTGTGACCGAATCTCGCCTTGCAATTGCTATTGCTCAAGAGGGCGGTGTTGGTATCGTGCACAAAAGTATGTCCATAGAACAGCAAGCTAAAGAAGTCTGGGCCGTTAAGAAATATGAAAGCGGTGTAGTTAAAGATCCTTTCACTATCGAATCCTCGGCGACCCTTGCGGAATTGCACGCTCTGACGGTTGCTAACAATATATCGGGTGTGCCTGTTTTAGAGAACGGCAACCTCGTGGGCATTGTTACGCGGCGTGATGTGCGTTTTGCTACAGACATGAATGCCTCAGTTACTTCTGTGATGACGCCTAAAGAGCGCTTGGTCACCGTAAAAGAAGGTGCGGGAGCCGATGAAGTGCGCGGTCTATTGCATAAGCACCGTATTGAAAAAGTCTTAGTCATTAATGACGCCTTTGAATTAAAAGGCCTTATTACAGTGACTGACATTGATAAAGCTGAACAATATCCTCACGCCTGTAAAGATGATCGGGGTCGACTTATAGTCGGCGCCTCAGTAAGTGTGGGTTTGGGCACTGATGAGCGCATTGAAGCGTTAATTCATGCCAATGTTGACGTGTTAGTTGTTGATACGGCTCACGGCCATTCAATGAATGTATTGAATCGCGTTAAATGGATTAAAAAGAATTTTCCTGATGTGCAAATCATAGGCGGTAATGTTGCCACTGGTGCTGGCGCCCTAGCTTTGGTTGATGCCGGTGCTGACGGTGTTAAGGTGGGCATTGGCCCTGGTTCAATTTGCACTACACGTATAGTCACTGGTATTGGTGTGCCTCAGATTACCGCGGTTGCTGACGTAGCTTGGGCTCTAAAAGGCACTGGGGTCCCAGTGATTGCCGATGGCGGTATCCGCTACTCCGGTGATATGGCTAAAGCGATTGCGGCAGGTGCAAGTGCAGTGATGATGGGTTCTATGTTGGCCGGTACTGAGGAAGCGCCGGGCGATATTGAAATCTTCCAAGGCCGATCTTACAAGTCATATCGAGGTATGGGTTCTCTAGGCGCAATGGCGTCCAATCAGGGTTCTAGCGACCGTTATTTCCAAGAAGCCAGCGCTGTTGAGAAACTAGTCCCAGAGGGTATTGAAGGCCGCGTTCCTTATAAAGGACCTGTCGCCAGTATTATTCATCAAATGGTGGGAGGTTTGCGTTCTGCCATGGGTTACACGGGCTGTACTACGATAGAGCAAATGCGTACCGAACCAAAATTTGTGCGAGTCACTTCTGCAGGGGTGGGTGAGAGCCATGTGCATGATGTTCAAATCACCAAAGAGGCACCTAACTACCCAGCGGGTGGTCGGTAATAGATCCGTGGTTAGAGTACGATGACATAGGTTTTAATGAAGGGCTGGGCTGTATAGCCTAGCCCTTTTACTTTAAGGGTAACTAATGACAGATTTACATTCACAAAAAATTCTCATTCTTGATTTCGGTTCTCAATACACCCAGCTTATTGCGCGGCGTGTCCGTGAGATCGGTGTGTTCTCTGAAATTAGGGCCTGGGACATTACTGAGGAAGAGATTCGCGGATTTAATCCCCAAGGTATTATTCTTTCTGGTGGTCCAGAGTCGGTAACCGGCGGTGCAACAGCACCACGAGCGCCAGACTGTGTCTTCACCATGGGACTGCCTGTATTAGGTATCTGCTATGGCATGCAAACGATGGCGGCTCAGTTAGGTGGCAAGGTCGACACCTCAGATGTGCGCGAATTTGGCTATGCGCAAGTTAATGTTGAGGGTCAGTCTGCCTTGCTTGGCGACCTTAAAGACCATATTGGCACTGATGGTGAATCGCTGTTAGATGTATGGATGAGCCACGGTGACAAAGTCGTTGCTATGCCTAAAGGCTTCAGTCTAATGGCCTGTACACCTTCATGTCCGATTGCCGGCATGGTTAATGAAGATAAGAAATTTTATGGCATTCAGTTCCATCCTGAAGTGACCCATACACTACAGGGCGAAAAAATCTTCCGTCACTTTGCGCTACAGATTTGCGGTTGTGAAGCTCTTTGGACCGCGGCTGCCATTATTGAAGATCAAATCGCTCGAGTGAAAGAACAGGTTGCCGATAGCCATGTGCTATTGGGCCTATCCGGTGGTGTAGACTCATCTGTTGTTGCGGCCCTGTTGCACAAAGCCATTGGCGATCAGCTAACCTGTGTTTTTGTTGATAACGGCCTGTTACGTAAAAACGAAGGCGATGCCGTGATGGAGATGTTCGCCAAAAATATGGGTGTTAAGGTGATTCGCGCCAATGCCCAAGATAAGTTTTTAAATGGTTTGGTGGGTGTCAGCGATCCAGAAGCCAAGCGCAAGGTTATTGGTAACACCTTTATCGAAATTTTTGATCAAGAAAGCCAAAAAATCCCTAATGTTAAATTCCTCGCTCAAGGCACTATCTACCCTGATGTGATTGAGTCAGCCGCGTCCAAAACAGGTAAAGCCCACGTCATTAAATCTCACCACAATGTGGGTGGCTTGCCCGATGATATGGCCCTTGACCTGGTTGAGCCACTGCGCGAGCTCTTTAAAGACGAGGTACGCAAGATTGGCGTTGAGCTGGGTTTACCTTATGACATGGTCTATCGTCATCCATTCCCTGGCCCTGGTTTGGGAGTCCGTATTCTCGGTGAGGTTAAAAAAGAATATGCCGATATCCTCAGAGAAGCCGATGCCATCTTTATTGAAGAACTGCATAACTCGGGGTGGTATCAAAAAACCAGTCAAGCCTTTGCTGTATTTCTACCGATCAAATCTGTTGGCGTAGTGGGGGATGCCCGTCGCTATGAATGGGTCATTGCTCTTCGGGCAGTAGAAACCATCGACTTCATGACAGCTCGCTGGGCGCACCTCCCTTATGAACTCTTAGAGAAAGTCTCTAACCGTATCATTAATGAGATAACCAAAGTTTCGCGCGTGACCTATGATATTTCTAGCAAACCACCGGCAACTATTGAGTGGGAGTGATAGACAGCGCTGAAACACGCATACCTACGCTGGTTTACCACTTGTAAAGTACTTGTAAACTCTTCTGAAACACGCATTCCTTCGTTGCGCTTGCAAGAATACTTGTAAACTAATACGTTCACTCTGTTTCGTAATAGTATTCACTCATTGTCCTTACCTAAGTAACAAGTATAATCTCTTTGTATACATGTAAATGTTATCCACTATAGATGTTAGTAAAATGGTATCTATAACTTAAAAGGTGGATACAAATGAAGAGCAACGTAGTGAGAATAGACTTTAGAAAAGATAACAAATCTCAAATAATAGAAGATACTCGTGGGTTTAGATTCAATCAGGTAAAACTCATTGAGGGTGAAGTCACTATCTTTCAGACTAAACAGTCTGGCGATAATTGGCACATGAGAATGTATATTGCTGAGAATCAAAAGTACTTTACAAAGAGTTTAAGAACAAAATCTAAAGATTCAGCAATAGAAAAAGCAAAGATTGAATACGCTGGAATTCTTGTTAAACGACAAGAAAATAAAACCATCTTTTCAATATCAATACACTCAGCGATAGAAAAATACTTAGAGCATAGACGAAGAGATATTGAGACTAGAATCATAACTAAGCAAAGATACGGATGTATCGTTTCGCAGATGAAGCATTTGAAAGGCTATGTTAATGCGTCACATCAACTGACAGCATATGATAAAAATTCGTTAATCAATTACTACAGCTACAGAGTAAAGATGGGAGCTAAGAATGTAACGATTGCTAATGAGCAATCTACTCTCAATGCTTTTTGTAGGTTCTGTTATGACGAAGGATTTCATAATGTATTAGCTTATAGATTTAATAAAATCAAAAGGGAAGAAACTAAAGATCAAACTCGTAGAGGAATAGTAACAAAAAAGGAATATGAAATGATTTGGCGATACTTAGTTTCGTACACGTCAGCAAAGACTATCAAGCAAGAGCAGGTAACAGATTTTCTTGCTTACGAGAGGTATATGTTCAGACATTGGTGCTTGATTGCTTCAAACACCATGATGAGAACCAATGAGATGTTCAACCTGAAGTGGAAGAATGTAAAGACTTATAAAAAAGATGAGCATCGTCTATCACAGATTATTGTTGAAGACAGCACTAGTAAAACAAAAGCAAGGCAATTTGTAGCTAGGGGCGGACAGTACTTTGATCGTCTCAAGTTTATGTCTAAGCATACTAACGCTGAAGATTATGTCTTTACCAACCTTAATGGAGTTCGCTGGACGCAAGGCAATAGAGCTAGAAACTTAGATCAGCATTGGCATTTATTAAAAGATAAATTAGGTGTTACTGAAGATTGGAGCAGAGAAAATAGAAAAGTAGAGCTTTATTCGTTTAGACATTTTGGAATAACGACAAGGCTTCAACAAGGGGCAAATATAGCTCAACTTGCGTCTGATGTAGGAACAGGCATGAAACAGATTCAAGATCATTATTATCACTCAGACTTGGAGGCATCAGAAAGAAATATGCTTAAGTCAAATCGTAAAAATAACTTAACAAACTAAGAATCAGATAAATAAGAGTATGAAAATATATGAAGTAGCAACGATTAAAAAAAGAGATTTAGTGAGCATTGCTGAGAAAATATGTGAATATTACGAAAGTGACAAAATCACAGTTGACGAATACAGCTGGTTGGTGAGGCAGAGCAAAGATGAGCGCATTAAGTTCTCTCTAAAAAAAGCAAACGCTATTAATGTTCTCGACATCACCAGTCACGAACCACAAGAAAACCTCTTAAGAGATGCAAAGATTATCGAAAAAGCGAATGACATACTCGGATTGATCGCTACTGAACTAAATCTGAGATCTCAAACACTGCGGTAGCTTAACAGTAGTTCGTCCTGCGTATAGTTTGACGTATCCAGAGAGGTAAACTCTAAAACAAACAAACACACAGTCAATTTTAGGTGCTCTTAAAACGTATCTGAGACACCCTTGTCAACGCCAACTTAAAACTGACCCACCTAGACGATTTCATTATTGACCAACATCGCTCTGCTAGCAATATTAGTCGGTACGATTACATTTGCAGCCAAACTTGAAGATGAACAATAAGCAGCTATACTTTTCATAGGGTTAAGGGCGGTGTGTTTTATAAAAAATAATTAGAAGGGCCGCTCTCTAATAATTATTATGAGGCCACATGGCCTCATAAATGGACTGTTAGCATTCCTACAAGAATATAAATTTTTATGGATAAACTAAAAGAACTACTAGGCAAAGGATTTTTCCCAGTCCAGTTACCTCCTGGCTTTACTTCTAATACCTATGCATCTAAGTACAAGAAATATAAGGGGGTTTGGGAGTCTAAAAAGGCACCAAGTACGAGAGCTGAGAAATTCTCTGTGGCTCGATCATCATATTATCGTAGGGTAACAAGTATAGTTAACCCTATAAGCTTCTTTCTTTTATCCAAAGAAATTGACAAATTTTGGCCGCAAATACAAAAACATTATAGAAAGAGCAAAATTTCCCTGAGCCACCCTCAAATTGATCCAGAGCTTCGCGCGATAAAAATAAGCAAATTTAGTGATCTCTACGAAGCAAAAGTTACTAGATCTACAGGATACCGCTACGTTTTAATTACTGATATTAGCGGGTTTTTCCCAAGCGTATACACGCATACAATCCCGTGGGCGCTACATTCAAAGGAAGTCGCCAAAAAGAATAAAGCCAAAAGTGATACTTACTTTGGTAATATCCTAGATAGTAGATCCATGGGCGTGCAGGATTGGCAAACGGTAGGGTTGCCAATAGGGCCAGATACATCACATATTATTGCTGAGATAATTGGTGTCGCAATCGACCTCCAAATTAAGGAGGCTCTTGGGAAATGGCCAAGTGGATTTCGATATGTAGATGATTTTTATTTCTTTTTTGATACAAGAGAAGAATCCGAAATAGCTTTGGCAGAGTTGACTAAAGTGATTAGCAATTTTGAGCTTCAGATAAATCCATCGAAAACCAGAATAATTGAAGTAAAAGGGTTGGTTGAAGAGTCATGGAAATATAGCTTAAAAAAATTATCCATATCACCAGAAAAGAGAATTCAAAGAGATGATATCCATAATTATTTCGAGGCCTTATTTTCTTTGGAGAGTAAGTTTTCAGATGAAAGTCTAATAAAATATGGGTTAAAACAGATCTCCTCCCACATAATAAAGATATCTAACTGGGATATATTTGAAGCATATCTCTTGAAGTGTGGGTTTAGCTTTCCAAACACCCTTCAAGTAATCGCGAATATTCTTTCAACATACCATCACCATAGTTATAAACTAAACCTAAAAGCTATTGAAAGATTCTGTAATAATCTAATTAAAGTGCATGCTATATCAGATCATCATAGTGAGGTCTCTTGGCTACTTTGGACTTGCAAAGAGCTAGATTTAAACTTAAATAGGGATGTCGTACGAGAAATTGAGGGGATGAACAGTTCAGTTTGTGCGTTAATATCGTTGGACCTTTTTCACTCTGGTATTATCAAGACGAATCTAAAAGTTGGTTACCTAAAGCAGTTCTCCAATAAAGATTCATTGTATAGTTCGGACTGGTTAATTTCCTATGAGGCGGGCCGTAGAGGGTGGCTTAAAAATTCGAATTATGACTATATCGTAAACGATGAGTTCTTTGGGGAGTTGCTAAAGGAAAATGTAGCCTTCTATGAAGAGGCAATGAAGTGCCGCCCAATTTTCGACTTCAAAGAAGGAGAGGAAGAAGTTATAGATTTGGAAGCTTTCTTTGATAGAGATGAGCGAATTGAAGACTACTTTGATTTTGATGATATGGATGAAGAATACTTCGATTCCGAAGACTCTGAAGAACAAAATGAAGATGAGGATGTGGGTTTCGACTTTGATGATGTCTGAATTCCTACATGCTAACAACACGCCCTGTTGTCGGAATCACTCGCTGCGCTCGCTCTCCGCAAAGCGCGGCGTTAGCCGGCTTTAAAAAGTCGTTACTGTACCAAGCCATAATGTAGTTTTCATATAACAAGGCGATTTTTATGTTCGCTCAAATATTATTAGCTTTTTTAGCCGTATGGCTCTTTTATATTGGCGTTGTTGAAAGGTCAATTTTCAATATCATAGTAGGCATCTTTTTGATCATCTCATCTGCGGGTATGTTTTATGCTGCAAGATCAGGTTCATCTTTTCAAGAGGAAATTACTAAATGGTATTCTCAACGGGTCAAGAAATCAGAAGATAAACTGTAGAGTACACAGCACTGCTAACAAGGCATTCAAAAAGATGAACAATAAGCAGCTATACTTTTCATAGGGTTAAGGGCGGTGTGTTTTATAAAGAATAATTAGAAGGGCCGCTCTCTAATAATTATTATGAGGCCACATGGCCTCATAAATGGACCGTTATATGCTCAATCATCAAGTTATGGAGTTTTGAAAATGGGATTTTCAGTCAACGAAACTAAGACAATATTTTCTGCGATTACAGACCTTTATAAAAAAGGTATGACGCTCGAAGGAGAACAAAAGCTAATAGCCTTAAAAGAAGCATTTTTAGAGTTAAAGGCGGAAAATTTAGAGCTTAAATTAGAATTACATGAAATTCAAGAATCTCAGTCTGAAAAGGCTTCTATGGATTATGAAGCTCCTTTCTATTATTCCACCAAAGATAACATAAAGGATGGCCCTTTTTGTCAAAAGTGCTATGACGCGGATAACAAAAAAATACGGCTTAGTTTAGATCCTTCTGTTTTTGGTTCTCATCAATGCAGAGTATGCCGTCAATCATTTGGTGAGGCTTCAGCTAACGGCATATAACAAGCCATTCAAGCAGGACAAATAAAAGTTGGCTATTTACTCCTTCGTCGCTTATTTTAGCCAACAATTATTTGCCTCTTAATGGGGCGTTAGATTTTAGGGAAAGTTATGAGCAAGAGTAAGAGTGTTTCTATAGTTTCTCCTAATGCTGCCCTCGTAGCCGCGTCTGGTGTGCTCGCATTATTGGATCAAATCAGGCCAGCGTGGAAAGCCAAGAGTCTTATTTCACGCGTCCAACGACTGGTTAAGGTCGACCCAAGTAGCGCTTGCCAAAGGTTGTTAAATGCAGCAATCCACGACCTAAAAGAAAAGGTTGTGATAGCGGGATTAGATATTGCAGGAGAGGCCGCCAAGCATCATAAGCTACCTTCGGTAGAAAATGCTGAGGATATTGAAAATTATTCCACAGCTAAAATAATTGATTTGGCATATCGAATGGGGCTACTCTCTCGCCCAGAATGGAGAAGGGTTTCAAGATGCTATGAGATCAGAAGAGATTTAGAGCATGAAGATGATGAATACGAGGCTGGCGTTGAGGATTGCGTATATATTTTTAAGACTTGTATAGAAGTCATACTTAATAAAGATCCTATACATTTACTTAAGGTCACAGACGTAAAAGAAATAGTTGAAGAGTCGGAGCCAGTTACGGCATCTGAGGCTTTAATTGATGACTTTGCTCACGCCCCACAACCCCGTCAAACTGAAATATTAAGATTTCTGATTTCTATTGCTTTGGATAAGAGTAAATCAGATATAGTTCAGCAGAACGCATTTTCTATCCTTAATGGCTTAGAGCCAAATGTACAAAATCCAGTAAAGCTAGAGGTAGCACAACACGTCCAGTCAAAAGTTGGTCGAGCTAAATTAGAAAGGCGCCATGTTCGCGTCGCTTTAGCTAGCGGATCTCTTCCCTATCTACGACAAAACCAGTTAAAGGATTTCTTCACAGAAGTATTAGAACAAATGAAGCACGTTAGCACTAACTGGGGAGCATATAACCACCACGGAGAGCTGCTTAGATCTTTTAGAGAAGTTGGAGGATTAGAATATTGTCCCTCAGAAGTTCGTAAAGAAATTCTACTGTGGTTGGTTTTGACATACATCGGAAGTCCAGGTGGTGTAACTAGCTATGGTAATGTCCGAAATGTTTATTATAGCAATACAGCGGCCCCTATTATTTCAGAGATAATTTCAGAGTCGGCGGTATTTATTGGTGAGCAGCTCAATGAATTACAGAATGATAAAACGGTTAAAAGACTTATGGCTGATAAGCACATAGCCAGGCGCATGGAGTCATTGATAGATTTAGCCGAAAATGAGGAAGATTGAGCTAGTGCAATCTAACAAACGCAAGCACTCGGAACAAATTTCCGATGCGCTTCAATTTGTCCGGTGTTGCGGGCGTTATAACTCAATGAGAAAGTATGGAAGCATCTAACTTAGTACTAGGGATTTTTACCGCTGGGTTTCTTGTTTTTCTAGGGAATGCAAATATATCTGCGCATAAGCAAAAAATATCATCAGTACGCCTGAAAGCCTATTTGATGTATTGGAAAGGCAAAGCAATAGAGCTGGATGCATTCAGTATTTTTTATCAAGGTGTTCGATGGAATGAAGAAATTATAGAGATCATTAAAAAAGGTGGCGGCACAGAAAATATATTAAAAGTTGAAGAGAAGATTAAAGAAACAACTTATGAATTAAAAAAAGCTATCGAGTCGGGTGAATTAGACTTCAATACAATTGGCTTGAAAGAACAAATTAGCGAAATTCCAGAAGTTATTCTTAATGATTTTACGTATCAGTGCACACTTGCAGAACAAAATATAATAGAAGGAAAAACTTTTATCACTGATGAGCAAGCCAGTATTCTTACGAGTCACACTGCATATACATGTGTCACTCTAAAGATGGAACTAGTAACAGTAATTTCTTCCCTTTGTTTATTGGTTATAAAAATCTCCCTAGAAGATAGTGATTTTGATATGAATAAATATGCCGCAGAGATTGCTGAATTAGTATGGAAAGCAATTGTCATTTCTAAACATATTGACACTCTATATACAGCAGCAGATAGCTATATAAATAGGAGTATATTTACATTAACTCTGGAAAATATGGGTGTTAAGGTATAACAAAGCCGTCAAATACGCTCCCTTCAGTCGCCGTTTATGGCGGCGTTAGCAGGCTTTAAAAAGTCGGTACTGTACCAATCCATAATGTAGTTTGCATATAACAAGGAGATTTTTATGTTCGCTCAAATATTATTAGCTTTCTTAGCCGTATGGCTCTTTTATATTGGCGTTGTTGAAAGGTCAATTTTCAATATCATAGTAGGCATCTTTTTGATCATCTCATCTGCGGGTATGTTTTACGCTGCAAGATCAGGTTCATCTTTTCAAGAAGAAATTACTAAATGGTATTCTCAACGGGTCAAGAAATCAGAAGATAAACTGTAGAGTACACAGCACTGCTAACAAGGCGTTCAAACGGAAAAATTACAGTTGGCTGTTGTTCCTGCCTCACACATTTTAGCCAGCTATTATTTGCCGCTTAACGTGGCGTTATGTGTAAATGAGCATGGAAGAAGTTTTGGATAAATTAACAGAGTATGTCTCAGCTTTGTCTGACGCGTTTGCTGTTGATGGTAATGCCAACGATCGTTCGATCCTGACAAAGCATTTGGCGGCAGCAGCGGAAATGTATGCGCTTCTGCACAAGCACAAAGAAGTTTCAGCGATCCACGATTTAGTGAAAACTGAAATTCGCGGGCATGGCTGGTCATTTATAGCTGGTCCGTCGGGTGATTCAATTGCAAAGAAATGGGTCGCTTTTACCAGCGCAGCAGGTATCAAGCAGTGAAACACATAACAAAACGGTCAATGATCGCCTGCGGGGGGTGAATTTTGCTACCCCCTTCTCAAGCGTAGTTTGACGCTAGTCGATCAAACACACACGTAGTCAATTTTAAGTACTCTCGAACGCTAACACACACTTTTAAGTATTAGTGTGTGTAATCGCTGTAAGCATTGATTTAACTGAGGTCCACATTAGATGAAGGCAGGCTTGTGCCTATTAACACACGGATATATAATTAATAACATTATTTATGTGAGTTAAAGAGGTAAAAATGAAACAAGCAAAAGTACTAGACCAGGCTGACATTAAAAGAATAAAGGCTGTGATCAACGACAATAGATACGCAGTTAGAAATCTCACTATGTTTGTCTTAGCTATCAATGTTGGGCTTAGAGCGAAAGAACTCGCAAGCATCAAAGTCAAAGATGTGATGAATAACGATTCAACCCTCAGATCAGAATGTGTGCTTACTAAAGATCAAGTGAAGAATGGTGAAGCAAACAGAGTGTTCTTAAACAGCAATGTTCAGAAACAACTTCGCAAGTACTTTGATAAACATGCTCAGCTAAAGAACTCTCCAGAGAGCACGCTCTTTGTCAGTAAGAACAATAATGCATTCACCCCCCATACAGTCGTTGATATGTTTAGGCGAGTGTTTGAGTTAGCAAACATTCAAGGTGCTTCTAGTCACTCAATGCGACGAACATTCGCAACAACACTCGCAGAGAATGTTGTCTCTGTGTTTGCGATTCAGAAGTTAATGCGTCACAAGAACCTAGCAACAACTCAGCTCTATGTGTCAGTTACCGACAATCAACTAGCAAAAGCAACTAATAACTTAGGATTTTGAGATGAAAACATACGAAGCATACATACGAATCGCTGTTAATGGCATTCAACAAGGGTCACAACAAGGAGTCACTATTCAAGCAGATAGATCAGACATCGCAAGATCAATGTTAGAAGCACAATATGGAAAGGGATGTATCGTCATGTTTCGTGATGCTCCAAATCAGTAGAATTTCATCACATCGCTGAAACGCCTATATTCCAAGCAATTTCGACTCTTTCATTCTCTCTACTAGTCTTGGGCTAAGACGCTCTTGCTCTATTTTATGAAAATGAGCTCCAATAGCATTGATATAGATAGTTGCTTCTTCTATATACAGTTGCACTAACTCAGATGAAGTATCGTCAGATCGTCTTAAATGATCGACTAAGGCTTGGGTGTTAACCAGAAGTGCTTTAAGTTTCTCTGATCCTACTTCGTTTCTCGTACATTTGATAAATGCGTAGTAGTCTCTGCTCGCTCCTAAGACAGACTCTGAGAAATAATACTCTCTAATTTTCAAGATTCGTCTGTATAGATCATACACTGTGGTTAAAAAGCCATATGTCGTGACATTGATGTTCGTTTTATTTGATATTTTGAATTTACCCAAATTAATAAGCGAGTCTATGTATGAAGTGTTGAAGTTATTTGCCATGAGATTATTTTCCACTAGAATTATTTCTAACCGTATTTATATGAACTTAGCCTGTTAAGAGTAAAATATTAGACTCAGAGCGATCATTGATAGCGATTAAAATGTTCTTTTGCTAGTTGCTCCTCTTGCTTAATGAAGTGCCTATGCTCTGCTTCTTCGTCATCTGCTTCTTTAGTAAACTTATATCGTGTGCTGACATCTTTTTCGTTGTCATGCTCTAGCACTAAGAGAGGAGAGTATTTCGCTAATATTTCTTTAATATCACGCATTCTCTCAGCTTTGATTGGATGCTTTGTATAAACTGTTACCGCCGATGCAATAATGACCCACTAGCGCCGATTTAAAATTGACCCACCTGAGGCAAAATAGCCGCTGAACTAATCAGCGAGGCGGCCTGTATGTTAACTCAGGAGAGACTGGTGGAAAT